>Ga0065711_1001048_pt1 | contig 49501 bp, 28 predicted proteins | sample Hoacrofraction12_FD_59098 | JGI IMG/M metagenome (GOLD analysis project Ga0065711, IMG submission 59098) | Hoatzin crop microbial communities from Cojedes, Venezuela - Epithelial fraction 12 v2 (version 2) | ecosystem: Host-associated > Birds > Digestive system > Esophagus > Crop | place... | reverse complement strand
GTTGTTTTGTTTTTTTCAGCATACGACAGTTTTGCCCTTTGTATTAATCGAGATGAGAACAACACATCATCAGTATCCCAGCAGGAGCTGTGGACTGGCTGCAGTGTGCACCTTCGCGGTTGGCTATATTTTATGGTAAGGGCTGTACACGCTGTGTTTTCATATTGTATTGGGGGTTTTGTACTGCTAAATTTGGGCACATATTTCATTATGGATATAATCGCTAACAGATTCACGCTGCATGCCTCGTTTGGTCCAAGACCTGGGCTTTGTCTGGTTTCCCCAGATGCTTATATTTTTAGAAAGTGTATGCCAAACCTCACACAACAGGAATTTGTTGAACAATCCCATGTAAGCAGTGGTCTTTCCAAGGGTACATTTTTCAACCTTTTTTCAAGCTAAATGTTTTTTTTGGACCTCAGTTTTATTGCTTAGGGGTTTTGTTCTATCAAATAAGATTGAGAATAGGCAAGTGATTTCCTGCATCAGTATTTAAGCGGCAACAGAAAAGATAGAACACTGTCTTTTTTTTTAACTAGTACATAATTTTTTTCTGTAAAATTGATTACAGAATAAGCCAGTAAGCCAAATACTCTGAAGTTTGTGTTAAAAAATTAAGATATTTGTGAAAAATTAAATTAAAACAGAAATAACCTTTCTTACACAACATTAAATGAAGTCTTTTGGGCAGTTTCTGTTCAAGCGCCTGACTTACATGACAGAGTTAATTTGCTTTGGTCATTCTATCATTTTATTTTTCTCTAAACCTTTGAGTTGTTTACCATGCTCTTTTGATACTATATATCCTTTATCCTTTCTGCAAACATTTCATGACCCCCCTGTTTACTTCTTATATTCTTCCTTCTCTCCTCACAACACCCTTCCCACAGCTAAGAGGATATTTTCCAAAATAGTGAATACTGCTTTTTCCACCAGTCAATTGGGTCAAACTAATGTGAGAGGAAAACAGACTCAAGGCAGTACTGTCATACTGTTTCGACTATGCAACTTACCCCTTTGGTCCAACAAAGTAGAGGCCGTTATTCATACACATCCACGCACACTGGGTGATCATAAAATGCTAGTAATCTCACTGAAGTGGGATGCAGTGTCCCAGAGCAAGTCATATTCTATAATTTGCTTTTATAAACATGCATATCCTTCTTAAAAAAGAATAATATTTGTAATTGTAAGATAAGGACAGCCTCATGCAAAAAGATACATAACGATTCCTTCAGGAGAAAGGAATCTTTTTTTCACCCCTGTATAATAATGCAGAACCGTGATATTTCTCCGCCTTCCTCTGAAGGGTGCTTAGGTAGAGGATGGCAGAGTTACTGTACCTGTGATCTGACCTGCTATGGCAACTGGTGTTTTCTGAAAATCATCTCAGTAGACACACAGAATAGAAAACTGAAACAGTCCAGTTCTGCAAGTGAAATAAAACCAGAGATGTCTTAAAAACTTTCAAGAAGCTGGTACAGTATCAGTGTGATACTTACATGGCTTGATCCTGCCTACTACCGTGCATTTACATCCTGCAGCTACAAGTGCAAGGTAAAATGAAATGGTAGGACGAGTAAAGCAGGGGAAGAAAATTCTGCATTAAGAAAATAACCACTGAGCAGATATCAAGTTACAGCCTGCTATCATCTCCCTTTGCTTTTGCTGTTTATTGATTTTGCCTACACATACATTATTTCCAAAACAGATAGGGCTACTTGCAAGTGACTCACCTTCTTCCAAGGTGTAATTTCTCTAAAGATGGTCTGAGACAATTGCTTATGCAGCCTAAAGGTCATCTTGCTAAATTCTTCACTTCCAGCCCATTTCTCCTTCTACTCTTATGAAAGAACGTCTTTGGGAATTACTGGAGGCAGACACAAGCTACATTGTGGCATCATCTGCAAGTTCTGCATGTCTTCAGCCTGCAAGTGTTCTTGCAGCCTCTATCCAAGATTTGGTTGAGGCTGCAGGCCAAATCTTGGCTCAATGATATCAATACAATGTATCTGACTTTCACAAGTTGGGAAAATCTACCACAATGTGTGAAAAGTGGGGGTTTTTCGTCACTCTCGCTCAGGGTGTGCCTAGCTTTCACAGGTGAGGTCAGCTATGTGCCTGCTGCTAAGTGACCACATCATTGAAGTAAAGACCTTAATCACTTAGAGGGTTTGGAATTACTTAATTCGGATTTGCTGCCCTTGTTGGTGTACCCTTTAGGGCCCTCAAGGTTAGCACAGTGCGTTGAAATGAGACTACACCTACAGATGACCTAGCTATGTACAGTCTGGTGGAACTTCCTTCCTTTGTACCCTTGTTGTCCACAGGTTGGTCCCCTGCTGGGGCTTAGTTCTTGGTTTATGTTTTTTTACCTAGAAGTTAGAGATCTGCCACTTGGCAATTTGTCCTTCGCCCCGCATCATTTTTCCCTCAGCAGAAGTGTTTTCACTGCAACTCTCTTAGTGTAAAAAGGAGACAGTTGCTAATCAGATGTTCTCTATGTTATGCCCTTGAATTTTGAACTCTTTCCCCACCTCAGCTGAAACCTTCTTACCATTCTACATGACTTATGTATCATGTCACGCTTCGTATTGTAAAGGAGCATACAGGAGGATATTTTTTAGGTTTGATTCTGTTAATGCACTTTTTACAAATCTAAGTAGAGGAGAGCTGTTTTATTTCATATATGACTGAATCTTTCACCTATGGAAGGGATGGTGGAATAGCAAGCTTTTACTACATATATTTGATGACAAAACAGGCATACAATTCTGAATAGAATCCCTGAATTTGGAAGAACATAGCTAAATAACTTGATATCCTCTGAGCATTATTCAGAGGCATGTTACCTGAGAATATTCTTGAAGAGTAAAACCTTTTTCTGTTTTTCTTTCTCTTTTTTGCATTCTCTCCCTTCGGCCAGAGAGCGTTTGAGTAGGCGTGCTTAGCTCATGCGCTCTCTGTGAGAGGGAGCTCTCCCTTGCTCTTGAGGAACTGTGCCCAGGCAGAGCCTTCACTGACTTGCTTTGCCTGTCGCAGACCGTACATGGGCTTTCAGGATCAAGGCCATGGGAGAAGATAAGAAAGGCCGATTGGCTTTATTTAGCATGGCTTGAAAAGGTCACAATTTGTATTGAATTGTTAAATCTAGACATTGCTAAGAAAATCCAAGAGCTTGCCAGTACTACCAGAAAATACTGCCAATGGGTGTATGGAGTTGATTGTCAAGGAACAGAAAAGAGCCAGAAATGCGTTGCTCCTTGTAATAAGAATGACCTCATGGTAACTAATATCAGAGCCTAATATGTCCCTAAAATAAACTGAGACAAATGCGTTTATTTAAAATGGTTTTGTTGTTCCCTCTCCTTTTGAGTGCTTTAGGAAGCCAAAAAAACAGACCCTAAGAACCTGACTCCACTGTTCTAGTCATGCTGGGCTATGTGTTTGGGAGCAAAAAGCTTGTTCTGCTCTCTTGTTGCTGTTTCAAATCCAGTAGGAGCTGCTTCCATATATGCCTAGCCTGGACTTGATTCATTCTTTCATTCTTTGATAAACCTGTTTAAAGAGCTCTGGTCCTTTAAACTTTCATTTGACAATAAAGTTTCTCTTTAAGTGACTTTAGGATCCAGAGTTCTGCTGATTTGCCGAGGGAGAGCGTTTAGGTGGGGTAATTTGCTGAATTCTTCTCAAATGATTTTAAGAAATGAATGTACACTGAGAATTTGGAATGAATCCGAGCTGTCAGCCTTGCTGTAGGATTCCCACTAGCGATTCACCACAGAAGGAGAGGAAGATCAGAAAGAGCAGATGTTGGCAAAGGGATAAGGGCGCAGACTGCTAGGCCAAACCTTGACATTCAGAAGAGAGGGGTGGAGAGCTAGAGTGTGAAGTTTGGTGGGAATTGACAGCCATATTGATAAAGAAGGGCAGGACTGAGAAACCCAAAGGATTTCTGAGGTGGCTGGTGCTGATGGAGCAGGAGAGACACAGCATGGCTGTGCTGGGGTGTGCTGAGGGTCTGTATGTAAGGAAGGGGTCATGGATGCTTTTGGAAGTGAGCACTGGGGGCAGAACTTCAACAGAGATCATAGAAAGCAGTGGTCGGGGAAAAACGGAGTGAAAAGGCCTTGAGGCAGGTAAAAGAGATGAACTAGAGCCGTGGGTTAAAAGAGAAATGGCTAAGGAAATATGCGGCTTACAGGTCAGCAGCTTGAAAGCTAAAATCATGTAAGTAAGTGGGAAAAGCTGGGAGAGAGAGAGAGACAGGCTTTGAAATCAGAGTGGAAGGCTGATGGAGAGGTGGGTGATAGATGAGACAATGCAGAGGAGGAGAAAAGACTTGGAGCCAGAGCTACTCAGAACAGGAAAGAGTAGGAAGAAGTAGAAGCAGCAGAAATAGGCCAGAAGAAGATTAACATCCCCTGCACCTGACCCAGAAGTAGGGTGGGAGAGCAGGGGTGCTTTCAAGGAGAGAAGGCTGCATGGCTCCTCAGCCTGTTAGGTCTGACACTGCCATTACGGACTGTTAGATTGTGGCTCCCCTCTGCCGTCCCATCCTCACAAGCAACAGTACAATCACCGATGACGTGCATGGATAATACGTTCTCACTTGCTTGTGCAGCTCCTTAAAATATAGCTCAAGAAGGCATAGCAACCATTACTGTATTTAAAATGAAATATTATTTATCAAAATAGATTACTCCCAAACATGACAACACCTTGCAGTGAATCTGCAGAGTTTCTGGCGTTCTAGCTACTTGTACATGTACACAAATTTCTGCTAAGCTTTGTTCATCCCAGAGGATGCCAGCGCCATGTCATGCTGAGTGTGTTTTGCATGTAACGTTATATGCAGCTGCAGTTTTCCAGGACTTGGCTGCTTCTGACTGCATAAGCCACTCCATACCAGTAGCAAAGTCCTGTGACCCATGTATTGTTCAGCACCACTCAGATCAATGGAGAAGAATCCAGAGTAAGAAACTAGAACAAGAGGGGATGATTGCTGTTATTTCCTAACCGATGACTGTTTATTGAACTTGTTTCTTAGTCTTTAAAATTTCTAAACAGTGTACATTCCTGGTGTAGGTGACTTAGGCCTGGCTGGCTGGTGTTATAAGAAGGCCAGCATCTTAATATGGCTGAGATCTTAGCAATTTTGATTAGATGCAGAACAAACTGTCCTATGTTTTGGGGCAGGGGAGGGAGGGAAGGAAAAAAAAATCATAAGGCTTTTTGAAAATGTGCCTCACATCAGTCAGTATTAGAAACCAAAAGTGGAACAAATTTAGTGTGGGTCGTTGTGCTTCTGCCTCTGAAAGCACAGGGTTGGTCCCTGCTCTCTAACCACAAATGATTTGTTCGTTCAAGTTTTGAATGACTCAGCTGCTGTAAGCCCGTCACCTCCTTTGGGAGGCATTCCACAATTTAATAGTTCTGGGTAAAGTTCTCACTTTCTGTGGAAAAGGAAGAGAGTGATGCTAGGAAAGATGATGAAATAAAAGCATAGAAAATGCCCATGTTCTGTTGCTTGATAAAGAGTAGCCACAGTAGGAACTGGCCTAGGATTTGTTTGGGACCAAAGATTGAGCCTTCCTTTCTGCCAGTCGCTGGAAACCTGAACAGCACAGAAGACGTAGGAAAGGATTTGCTGCCTCAAGAAGTAACGAGAAAGGAACTACCTTGGTAGATCAGAGTAATCAGGCTCTAGCTGTAGTTGATGTCATATGCTTCAGGAGAAGATTTAGCAGGCCATTTTGGAATAACCAGCCTGTAAGGGAAGTTTTCTTCTGAAACCTAGGTCAAAGAGTATATGCTTAGATCGTTCAGTCTTAATGGTTTAGTTATCTTGTACTCTTTGAACTTAAGCATAACTGTACACATTCTTATTGCTTGTACAGTCTACTGACTTCAGAAGCTTGCTAGAGTTGCATGATATGGCCCAGAGGAGTGGACTAAGTAGACTTCCAAACTTGCAGACTTCAATACTTTTTGAATAGCTTGATTTCAGTGATGTGTCACTGCGAGGTAAGGTAGGGCATCCCAGAGGTTAATTAGGTATCATTCAGAAAGGTAATTCCATTATCAGATTTGAATTCCCTGTCTCTGAGTTCTGTTGAAGTGCTTCTTCTGTTATGAGGAAGAGCATTGGGAGCTCCTCAGCGATTTTATGACATGCATTATTATTCTGTGTCCTCTCATTCACTGCCCTTGAAAAGTTACATAGCCCCTCATCTGATAATTCCTGTTTCCAGAACACGTAGTACTGCTTGTTGTTTGGCTGCGGACTTCGCTGAAGGGCTCGACTTGGGCAGGAAATGGGTGGAGACTCAGACTTCAGACCACAACGTGCAGCCAAGCTGTGATGCCTGTGCAAGTATATTCAGACTCCTGTGGCTGAGAGCAGACATCATGAAGGAGCAACCATTTTCTGCAACACATCTCCCATTGCAAAATATTTCGGGTGTCATGGTTATCTGACATTATATCATAGAATCACAGAATAGTTTGGGTTGGAAGGGACCTTAAAGCTCATCTAGTTCCAAGCCTCTGCCATGGGCAGGGACACCTTCCACTAGTCCAAGCTGCTCAAAGACCCCTCCAACCTGGCCTTGAACACTTCCAGGGAGGGGGCATCTGCAACTTCTCTGGGCAACCTGTTTCTGTGCCCCACCACCATCATAGTGAAGAATTTCCTTCTTATATCTAATCTAAATCTACCCTCTTACAGCTGGAAGCCATTACCCGTGGTCCCATCACTACATGCTGTTGTAAAAGGTCCCTCTCCAGCTTTCTTGCAGGCGCCCTTCAGGTACTGGAAGGCTGCTGTAAGGTCTCCCTGGAGCCTTCTCTTCTCTGGGCTGAACAGCCCCAGCTCTCTCAGCCTTTCCTCACAGCAGAGGTGCTCCAGCCCTCCGATCATTTTTGTGGCCCTCCTCTGGACCCACTCCAACAGGTCCATGTCTGTCCTGTGCAATATCCGCGTGTTGAGCTTGCTTCTACACATAAACCACAAGCTTCCAACAATTTTTTGTAGTTACGTTTCCTCGTTAACAAAAAATCTATAGCCAAAGAGTAAATGTACAAGTATCGTTTCTGCATGGTTTTATTTATTTCCTTATTTTTTTACTTATTTTGTTCCCTCCTGACGACTTTGAGAGGAAAGATATACAACATCTACTGTATACTGCAAGTGAAAAACAGCTACAAAGTCAAATTTTTGACAAATGTGTTAAAATGAAGCAATATTGTGTGTTTTCAAATAGCTTTTTTTGATTTCTACACCAGCTGGTTGAAAATTTCTGAAAATCACCGCTTCTTTTGACAGACATTGTAATTTGAATACAATGTGTGAATATTTCCATTCCTTCTTTTCTTACCAATTCTAACAAACGGCTGAATGAGCTCGATGACCTGTAACACGTTCATCTTTGAAAACACATGGTTATGTCTACGTGAGCTGCCACAGAACCAAAACACAGGGAGGCTCAAGTTAATTTTATCTTCTCTAAAGTAGCCGGTCCAGTTTTAGCGTAAACTTTTTCTCCCTGGTTTATTTTTATCTAAACGACCCATTTTTTATACCTGTTCACTAACAGGGTCTTAAATTGGATCTAGAGCTGCACTTCTAAGTAAATCTTAGTGCATGCTCCCCTGTGCTTATCCAATAATGAGGTTGGACAGGAATAATGACTACTAGAATTGCAACATTGAAGGCATTTATTAACATTAGTAATCAGCAGTCTTGTGTGGAAGCTTTATGCCTACGGTTGATCAGCCCTTTATTGTGCGGCATCAAGATAGCTTATATTCAAGCAGGAGAAAACCCGCTAAGAGAGGCCATCAGGTGAGGTTTCCATGGCAGCAGTCGTCCCTTTGCTGCTCCCGTTTGTGGTACAGACAATGCAGGAATAGTCAGTGTGCCACTGCTCAGTGGAGAGGAAGCTAATAGTACTCCATCCCTATGCAGCGAGCGGCGTGGTACCGCTCATTTGAAAGAAGATCAGGGCGGCCGATCCGGTGCGTTTGTGACCGTTGTCTCCCGAGTGGTGCCTAGTACCTCTGGTGCTCAAAGCACGAGTTCCTACGGTGTGGCTGCACCGGGGACAGGCATCCAGCAGCGATGCTGAACACACGAGCAGTGTCACCAAGCAGTGAATGGGCTCCCGTGGTGGGCAGCAGAGAGTAGAGTGCATGAGCTGTACTCAGAGACTCGGAACTAACCAGAGATCACTGACATTCGGGAGCTCATCAGTGACTCATTGGCTGTAGTTAGAAAATAGTTCCTCTTCCCAGCATAAATGCATTCTAGTAAATGCCACTTCTGCTTCGTTCGTGAAATTGGCTACGTAGGTGCAGTTTAGAAGGCCCCTTGAAAAGTCCCTCTGTAAAGGTGTTTTATAGTGCTGGGCAGTTTCATCACACCAGAGAAAATAAGTGAAAAAGAAACACTGGCTCTTTTTCAAGCTTTTTCTTTGGAGCTTGTTTTTCGTAGAATGATCATAAAACAAAAGCAAATTAAACTGAAAAACGATAGGCAATAATAGACACTCCCTGCTAAGCCAGCCTGGGAATAGACGACATCCTATTACTTTATACGCAACTGTCCCAGCTTTTTCTTTGATCAAGAGGAACATGGTATCACCTGTTACCATAGGTTACACAGGGACCCTTTATTTGTTCACAGATACCTTTATGTTGTCAGGTTAATTCTTGCGCAGAAGAATGTTGTGGAAAATAACTGTGAAGTACAGAGATCATTTTCCATATGTGAACTCATTTGGAGAACGGGTTTTTAATCTGCATTTAGATCATGCAGATTAATTTACTGACACATGTAAATTCCTACATGAAGTGTCCAACTGTTAAGGGTTTGGCTGTAATAAAAGCTTTTCTAAGGAGGAGGGAAGCTATGACAACCATGTACATTTCCAGGGTGATGGAGAACTGTTAAGCAGGAATTCTGTACTCTCTGTGTGACAGGCATTTATGGTAACAGTTTTGGGTGGATTTCTGTGCCTCTGCCCTTCAAGAGTCTGTGACTGTTGATCTGGTGATCAGAAGTCTTCCTTAAACAAATAGAAGTATCAGCAAGTGAAGCAAATCATATGGATGTGGAAAGCCCCATCGACAATAGTCTGTGCAGCTGCTGAGTCTTCTCTAGCTGTGCTTCACTGTGAGCTTCTCTCTCAAATTACCAGGTCAGAAAGGGAGAGATTTACATTCTTGAAGAGGGCCCAGCTGCTCACGGCCCCCAGCCTTTCTCCACTGAGCACTTTTCCTGGTTAGCCTCCGTGATGTTTGCTCAGTTGTTTGGCAGCGTTTGCCTTCCTTAGCGTCCACCTGCTGGAAAGCGTGGGCTCGCTCTGCTCCCTCTGACATCGCCGCTCACCACAACAGATCTCAACACAAAAGCGATCCCTTCGGAGGGGACGGGTGTCCATCGCCGTCACACACAGTGAAAACACGTACCTGGAGTGCTGCTTCAGGCTGCACTGCAGTGAAGCTGACACTCTGTCTCTTGTGTTTGCATACCAACGTACCACCAATCTCCACTGTAACTGCATGCTAAAAATCCCTGTCTCACCAGCAAACCACCATCATTCCTTCACATTTGCTATATATTGAGTGTGGAGCTGGGTAGGAGGAGCAACCTAAAACACAGGTGCTGAAGAAATTATTCTTTCAAAGAGAAGCTGAACCGTGTGTTTCTGGCAAACCCAAAAACTGACGTGCTTGTCAGGTGTAGTGAGAAGCAGCAAAAACACACAAATTTGTACAAAGTGAAAGAAGGATGCTGCAGAAAGCGGAGAGTTGGGTTGTGTAGAAGAGCCTGGGGAATCCTGAATGTTCTTTCGATAAAGAACGTGCTTGGAACAGAAGGTGCTGCAGTTTCTATGCTGCTGCATGAAACAGGGGTGTGTATTCCTTGTAAATACAAATGCAGCAAGGAAATACCTGCCGACGTCGGAACATGAAAATGGGCCAACTGCTCATATTAAATTTAAAACAAAGCAGTAAGAACATTGCAAATCAGTCATAGTTTCATCATTCATCATGTCTGTTCTGGGTGGATGTCGTCCAGGTGCTCCAGTTCAGTTTCAAATAATTGCTTTTCAGGTTATATATTTTCAGTCTATAGCCCAAGCTACTTTTGAAAAACAGGGCTGGAAGAGTCAATACTTGTTATTTTTGTTTTGTTTCAGGGTGTGCTGGATTCACCATGTTACAGGAGTGTGGGTGTACCCGCTTCTTGAGCACCTCAGCCCAGGTGTCAAAATAATCTTTTTTGCAGCTGTTACTGTAATAATTAATGTATTCTACTTGGTGGGAGAGGTCCTGAACAACTACATCTGGGATACCCAAAAATGTGAGTATTGTTTTAGGAATATTAACTCATGAAAAACACTGTCAGGACTTGAGTATGCTCCCCTGAAAGTCGAGAAGTTTTTAAGCTGGCTAAAACAAAGAAGAATGACAGAAGTTCCAATGAAAGGTCGTGCTTGCTTGCTCTTTAAAGCAGCCAGATGAACAGAATGGCTGCTGGAGAGCATGATGAGTTATGAATATGTATTCATTTTTATAACTTCCAATACTAATTTAAGAGCTGTTGGCAATTACCTGAGAGGTTTACAACCCACTTAGTTTACAACCCACTTATTAGCTGATGAACCCATTAAATGCAGCTACAAGGAAGTATCATTCTGTGGGAGTGCTGTTAATGGTGAGCTTAGACTTAGAAATAAAAATCTATTTTTTTGGTATTTTCAGGTATAAGGTGTTTTATGGTTACAAATTTACTCAAGGAAAATGAGTATGTTCATGTCTAAAATAATAGGAATGAAAGATCACCTTAGTGCAGGGTAAACATAACTGTGCAGACTCTACATCATCTACCCTACCTAGGCCACCCATTGCTTAGTAGAGGGGAAAATAAGACAAACACAAGATTACAGTTAGGTTCCTTTAATCTGTGAAAGATGTTTTTCATTTATCAAATTGCCTGAAATAAGAAAACAACATTCATAATCACCGCAGTGGCAAATCACAACTGGAGTGAAATCCATGCTCTGTGGGAATTCTGTCATTACATTCGTTGGGCCCATAACATGTTGGGACTGTATGAGCAGCCTGTATCCCCGTTTGTGTGCACCGGTTAGTACACCATACATTCACGTGGTAGTTTACTACATGCATAAATCTCTTTTAACTAGTCCTCCAGTACTAGGTAGAACCTAATGCCAGAAGCTCAAAGCAGCTTTACTTGCTGTTTGCTTATACTAGCAGACAGGTATAAAGTGTCTTTTTGTTTTTGCTCTAGAACCAGCGATCGTTGGTCACAGTGTTCAAGTCTGGTTTTCAGTTCTCAGTTTGATGTCACATTCACTTCTGTTTAACTTATTTAAGTTAAGAAAGAAGTTTCTAAAAAAGGCAGACACAAGGAGTCATTTCACTTGACCTACGTCTTGTATGAAGAATAATGATGTGGTGAAGAATCACATGTTCTTACCAAGTTCATGAATAAGTAAACGGTTGAAAATCTCCCTCACTATTCCACAGTATGCAGAACAAAATCCTTGGTTCTTGTGACCCTCCAGCCTAGAGGAGCTAACGTCAATCAGGTCATTCTTCCAACCTCTTCCAAGGTTCACCGTGGCCTTATACTCTCCATCATTTCCTTGATTTGGTTAAACGATATTAATCCAAAGTCCTTTGTGGCTCAAGCACTTGCAAACCAGAAAATGCCACGAATCACCTGCTGGTTTGCTGTGCTTGAAGCACTTTGCGTAAACCTAACCTGAAGCATATGGCAGGCACACCACAAACTGATGTGGTGATGTGTGATGAGAGATGTAAAATACTGCCAGTCTGTCACCATGTGAGACTTGGGAAAGTATTATTTGAAAACTGTAAAAGGGGCTTTTGGGCAGTAAGCTTGCAAGTTAAAGCAGTCTGCCATGAGAAGATTTTCAGGGTGAGAGGGGGTTGTTTGAGTTTGGAGGTTTTTTTTGTTTTCCTCTGGAGATGCATTAAATAAAGCCTCACTACTGACAAAATGATTTGCAGTTAGTTTTTCCAATTTAAACCACAAACATGGTAGTCAAGGAAAAATTTGCCCTTTGTACAAGCCAGTGTCTGTCCACAGTTTTGAGGGTGTCTGCATTCCTGCCAAGCTATTTGATGCATCTGCAGTAGAGTGCTTCAGAAGAAAGGAAAGAGGCTCTTTTAAAAAGCAAATAAAACAGCTCGTTTAAAACTATTGGAAAAGTTCCCTCCAGGAGAAAGCAGAAGACTCAAGATTGGCTCTGGAGCAGCCTTGTAAACCCACTGTGATCTTTTGGCCCCGGCCTCTTGTTTTGGTTGTTAAACCCTCAGCTGTGGCTCTTCCATTACATTGGTTTGCCAGCAACACCCAGGGCCATTGTACTTGGGCTGCTGGCAACGCGCAAGCCCCTTTGTTTCCATGTTGCTTCTTTCAGCAAGGCAGCTCTGTAGCTGTGCTTTCTAACTGCAGATGGGTCTTATTGTTTGCCATATTGGAATTAATTAACTATGTTTTTAAAGTGACTTTCAGTTTACCTACCATCTATGCGTCTATTGCATTAGCAGGTGATCTTACTTGTGACTGTGTTTTCCTCTCAGCATTCTCAAACATTACTTTTCTGTTGCCGTCAGTCCTCAGAAGTCTTTCTTTTCCAGCATGCAGCAGGCCTGAAAACCTCCAAAAGAAATATTTGTATTTGAGATGCCTGGCAGAGAGGGCTTAGTCAGAAGAACAATACTTTTGTCAGATACCAATAGTAATTCATTGTCCAGGAACAGGCATATGAAATAGCTGAATGTTTTCTTTGCCAGAAAAAACACAGTCTGCTGCCCAGCCCAGACTTTGCTCCGCATAGAAAAGAGACAAGTCCTGCAGCAAGGATAAGTTCTTTACGGAGCTCCCCACCCAACTTAGCCCTCCTGATATTACTGAAAGACGTGGTTGTTACAAGAAGAGAAAGGCACCCCACCGACAGTAATTGATTCTTCATTCTTGTACTCTCAAAAAAGGGAGATGTACTTGCAAATATTTAAAAATCCAGTGCTGAAATGGAGGGGGGTTAAAGTTACTGAATTCTGAAACACAATTTTTAAAACTTCCTTTGCACTGAAGTCGGCTGCTTAGCTTCAGCTACAATAATATCTACTTTAATTTGCTTGTAGGTAAGCAGAGGAGGTGAGGGAACAAACTGTTCCCAGACCCCTGCAGCCATCAAAGGCTGAGCGTGCGGCAGGGGGTTAGGCTGATTTGAAAATGGTGCAGAGGGAGGGAGGATTGTGCAGTTCATTACTGGACAACCACTGCCATCAGGTGTGCAGATGCTCTTTTCGTTCACAGCAGGTGAGGTAACACATGCAAGAGCGTGTGTGCAAGTAGGGGAGAAACAACAGCAGTAGAGGGAAAAGAAAGATTAATGCATTAGAAGAACCTCTCTAAGTAAACTCTTCATTTTTATTCCTTCTGAGATTTTTAAAAGCAGTTCTCCATATGTTTTCAGGTATTGAAGAAGGAAAAGAAAAGCCAAAACTGGACTGAACGATAGAGGCAACATGGAGGATTGTTTATGGCTCCATGGAAGATTTCTCATCCCCGACAGAGGTTGGCATGGAGAGGAATCTTTTGGAAAGAAGGAAGTTTAATGGGCCCTCTGCTCAGTGCAATGATATTTTTGGGATTTTAAATTGAGGGAAAATGATTTTAGCTAAGAATAATAATGTTTGAACCTCCATTCCTGTTTCTCTGTGCTTGCATGTGACATACACATACAAGATGTATATTTATCTCCATGGCATTCTCAATGTGCGTTTCTTACATCAAATAAGTCATTAAATCATTAAGTCATTAAATCTTTTCACTTCCGCCAAGAAGACCGATGAGTCCATTCGCTGTATTGTTTGAGAAAAGCTTAACCAGATAGGTCTAATATGGGAAAACAAAATAATCCTTTATATTGAAAGTACAGTGTAAAAATACAGTAGAAGTTAATTGCATGAATGTATCCGAAGAAGAATTCAGTCTGACTGAAATATTAATGTAAGACTATGTAACAGCTGCCTTAAACCAATGATGTTAATAATTTTATCAGTCCAGTAAAATCTTATTTGCGGTGTTTGACTATCTGAATATGATGCAACGTTTCTTAAATAGGCCTAAATAAAGACCAAATTGTCCCTGCATTTCTGTTTCTTCATGCTGGTTCTTGAAATTCTAGATGGATTGATGGCATTTGAATGATATATTTTCAGGTTTTCCAGTGTCAGCTGGAGATGACGTTATTTCTATACGAGGATCTTTTTTCTTATTTTCCTAGTACGAGACTTCATCCTGCATTTTCAAGTTGTAAGTGCTTAATAGATGGGCTGAGCCATTAGTGTTGTACCAGAGAGAGCATTTAAGCCTTGTTTCAGGAAGGCACGTAAGCAAATGTTTGAAGTTAAACATGCCTTTTGTATGAGGAATTCAGTTCCAAAATGCTAGTAATCATTTAAACCTGACAGGATTCTGTTTAATTATCAGACAATCAAGAAGGGACTCTAGTAGGCAGAAAAATTGTCTAGAGTTAAAATAAAGTGAATGGAATAATTTTCAGCAAGAAATCATTTATAAAAAAGTAACTTTAAGATCCAAATGTCTTGGTATTCAGATCACATATTTATTCATTAGTGTATTTAGATGTATTTATTTGAACACAGAGGACTTCAAAGATGTATAATGTTAATGTGTGGTTTTTATTAAAGAGATTTCTGCAGAGTTTTAATACAACTTAACCATGTTTCTGCTCTTGAACAGTTCTGGAGGAAACTGATCTCGTGCAACTCATGACATGCCTCCACACTATCATAGAAACAGTGCACAAGTTCCACAATGTGCTTTTTGGTTGGTTTCCTTCAAAAATAATGCTTCTGTGATGATACTGTCTGTCTGTCCTTTCAATAGTTTTTACCTTGTTGATCAGAGTTGCAAAGATTTCAAAGCTTAGCAAGTTACCGGAAAGTTCATGGAAATAAGTGGCCAAATAAATAAGAAGGAGCAACTCTGATGGTCCCACAGAGGAAGATGACAGGACACACAAAACCAGCAGAATCAGGAATCAGATTAGCTGTAGCCATGTAGCCTTGCATTAGGGATATGATGTTCCGCTGGACCTGAGCTGTGTATTACATATGCACAGTAATACTGCAGCGGGGTTACTCTATCCACAGATAACTAGGGCTTGATTGTAATAGGTGGTTGTTGCTGGAGGTGGTAAGATGTCTGTTACTTGGAACAGGCTTTCAAAACTCAGGAAGGAAAGAAAACATGGATTCAGTCATGTTTAGTGAGCTAGGAACTGTTTAAAGTCACTGCTGCTGAAAGCTGTGGCTTAGGGTGGGAAGCTCAAAGCACAAACCCTGTTGACTCGTTTGTCATTTGAAGAACTTGTGTAACTCATGCTCTGCTGTTAAGTCTAGGACATTTTTGCAGTATTTTTATTTCATGGGGATTGTTTCCTTCACTGAATTCAAGAATTCATTCTGATGGAAAGAATATGTTAAATAAAAAGAAGAAATGCCAAAATGGCACAAGGCTGTACACATTCTGCTCAAGTACACTCTGAACGTGTCTGCTGTATTTATTGCACCACTGAATGGCTGAGACCTCAAAAACTGGCCACTGATGGAAAGAGTTCTCTTTCTCAGTAGGTTTTGCACCTGCTCAAGATAAGTTTTTTTTTCCTAACGCAATGTCATTTTAGGTGATAGTGGAAATGTAGTAAGATATAAAGAGAACATAAACATCAGAGATCAGAATTACATAGTGGAAACCATAGGTGGGTGTCCAAGTGAAAGAAGACTCCTTTTCAGAGGTGCAGCCTGTGGACACTTAAAATTGTCATCCCTCGTGTGTGTGAATTTGTGAATATTGAGAACCTCAGAAAAACCAGACTACCAGGCTCTGATCTCAGTTAAGTCCCTGAGGTTTGCAGTGTAAGCCAAAGGCAATATATGTGACACAAAATGTGGTGGGTTTCATTTGTTTTGAGGAAATTTATAGTATTCCGAGAAGGTTTGAACTCAATTTGTCTTCTCAGATCTCAAAAAGTTCTCCACCTCCCATGAGCTTTGAATCATCGTATTTAAAGTCAAAAACATTTTAGGGCATTAAATCCTGCCTATGATGTATGAACCATGATATAAATAACTTGGGGGCCTGTGTACCCGGAGAGCGCTCTTCTAGACTGTGTTCATTCCCTTTAGAATTACACAATCCATCATTCTTAAGAAAGATGATGGATAAATGATGACTAAAGTAAAAGTCACTTGTAAGCGTGCCAAATTTCAACCATCTTGGCTAAAATTGTCCCTGAAAGGTATTTCTCTTGGGGGAACTATTTTTTTGGTGGAAAAGTTTTTTGTCAGAACAAGTCATCTATTTCCAAGTGCAAATCTGTGAAAAAAAATCACGCCTGGAAAACTTTTCTGTACTTTTCTCTTGCTGTGTAACTGGGTCTTCGGAAGAAGGATGGCATTTATGTTAATAACACTTGTGAATTTATGGGTAAAATCTATTCGTCTTTGTCCAAGTTTTCGAAAAAATATGCCTGCACTTCCCTGCAGTGCACAGGTAATTCTTCAAAGTGTTGACCAACTTTGAGAATGATCCATCCTGTGGCTGAACTGGATTTTCCCTACTGTCCCTGATCTGTTGGCCTCCTCCAGGCCTGACTGCCCAAGACACATACCAGAATGGGGCCCCCGGCTTCGGTTCCCCTGTCTTGTCAATAGCTCCGCAAAGCTGATGCAAATAAAGCTGCCTAGACCAAACATGAAGGAAGCAAAGCTTTGATGAAAACCGGAGCAATGAGAATAGGTTCTAGATGGATAAACTTAAGTGAAAAAACTCTAGCTTTTCCTGTGAGGACTGCAGTAAAACTAAATTAGTAATATTTGTTGAGTATCTCATAGCTGTAATGATAAACCATGTAGAAAACTCTGTGAAGGAATCATTAGTTCTGTTGTCAGAGAAGAATATAGCGTGCAGTAAATAAGGCAGGCTGCCACACCTTGAACCGCAAGGAGAAAACAAAATACAGTTTCATCATTCAGTGAGCGCCATCCATCATGTGTTATGAATGAGGCATAGGAAAAAATCCTGTGTGTTCATCTAATTAAAGGCAGTATCATAATTCATCCAGGGGGCCAAATTAAGGTTGAACAGACAGGCTTAATTCTGACATTACGTCACTCTTGAATCCCTGACTTTGTCATCCTAACAATTCTCTCCTGACTTCGTGTAGAACCCAAAAAAGGGGGGATTTTTTTTTAAGGCTGGTTAGACAGTCTAGCCACAGGGTTGCCATGAATTTCAGTATGATTTTGTCCCCTATTTGGCTTTAGAAAGCTCATCCTCACTATCTGCATGCATTTAGCTACCCCAAAACATACATGCACAGTTCCCATACCACCGTGTTACAAAGAGGTTTCCATAATTTGCAAACTTTTGCCACAATTTCAAAATTAAATTATTTCAATATGAGATGTAGCTTGTGTGTGATAAAAACGTAGTCCGCTGTATCTCTATAGCAACAGTTGCCTTATTTTAAAGAAAAATGACAAATACTTTCCCTAATTTTGAGTTGTTTCTTTGCTTCTCTGCTCACATGAGTAATACTAACTAAATTATCACCAGTGCACGTCAAAGCCACTTGGACACTGGGTAGACTGAAAAATGGCTATCCGTTCCGCAGGCTCCCACGTGGCAGTTTGCATAAGGCATAGGCTTCTTGGTTCATTTTTCCTACTGAATTTGCTATTCAAAGACTATTTCAAATCCTGACAACAATTTCTTCTTTGCCTTTTATTTTTGGTGAAGAATTGTCAGTCTGCAGGTCTCTGATACACACTTTGTTAGCCTTTGAAGACTCGGATGCCATTGACTGAACCCTGAAAGGATTTCTAATCAAAAACTTGAGTCCTGAAGAGACCATCACTGAGATAGATTTGGTGTTCCTGCCCTGGGAGTAGAGGAGCAAGCAGTAGGAGATGTGTAGGTGAGGTCGCCTCTGAATGCAGCCTTGGAGGAACTGTGCTACTAATCCTGTCTTTTAATGTTCCTGTGTTTCATGTGAAGAGAGGCGAACGTTGGTGACAGGTATTTTCCATCTGCAGCAGCAAAAGAAAGCCCTTACTCAAAGCGTAACAGGTACTAGTAGAAGAGGTCCTTTCACTAGGGTATCCCAGCAGCTCTGCTCTGCTTCTGTGGTTCAAAGCTTTGCGTCCCACTGTAGCCAGCCGCTTAAACTGGGGCCACAGGTGTTGCAGGGAAGGAAGGAAGTCTGGGAGTTTTACGATATATTTGGGCCACCACGTTTGGCCCAGCATGTTTGTATGTGTTGTGAAAGTGGAGATGTCTTCAATGTGCCTGACTGCAGTATTAAACCTGTGATTTGACTTTTGCAGAAGTCCCATGAAAAAAAGCAGTCGCAGGTTTGGTCAACTTTCTATGGTGGCAATGATGTCTCCTCTTTCTGAGGCAGGAGGGGCAAAGGGGAAATGAAATTAGCCTGGAAAGTAAAAAGATCTAGCTGATGCCACCTGCTTAGAAAAGTACTTGGGCGCGTGCTGGACTCGGAGCACATGCACAGATGCTGTTCAGCCCAGGTGATTCGAGGAGCCGGCAATAACCGAACAGTGCAAGGTGTGCTGTGCAGCAGGTGTCCTTTACTGCGGCACCGGGCACACGGGGACCTCTGCTCCAAACATGCGCGCCAAACACCCTTTTCATTCCAGGTTAAATACAATCACAACATACATATCCATTACATTGCCGAGAAATGCTTAGCATATTCATAGCTTTTCTAAGGACTAATTAGCATATGTTAATGTCTCTCATGCATGTCTGTTGGCGCCTCCGGGTGGTCATCGGGGGTCTTCAGATGAAGGCTCGTACTCTTCATCACAGTGTCCGCTGATTGACCTTTGTTTCTGCGCAGACTCAGTTCTAAGATCACGTATACCGTGTCCTTCTAGGTTGTTTTGCTCTGGTCTTGTTGCCCTCTTGGTGCCTCCTTATCTCTGTAGCTTGGTGAATCTGCCCTCTCAAGGCCAAGCTGTCTGGAGTAGAATTATTTAGGTGTCTCTTATCCTACAGCTGTCCCAATTATCTACTGAGGACCAAGACGTGCTTTGGTTTTAATTATTTTGTTGTGCAATGGTTCTAATGACTTAAAGCGATAACTTGTATCTACATACATCCACTACATTCAGAAGTAGCTTACATATATTTGAAACAGAGGTTAGTACAACAGTTACAGCATTAGATCATTATGTATGCAAGAATACAAACTGTAATAATAACAACCATTAACAACTAGAAAATATCATTAAAGCTACTTTGTTACAATTTCACGTTCCTTATGATCCCTTCTATCAATCTTCCATAGGTTGTGTATAGCTCCACCACACGGGGGCTTTACTGAATGAGGAGGCAACTGGACTTGCAGGTGAGACATGGTCTGTAGTGCTTCTAATGACGTAGCGAAATGAAAGAGCTTTTTGTGCTTTGGGTGGAAACAGGTCTTTTGCACATAGTGACTTCCTCTTGCGTGTATTATGAAGTAACTCTTAAGAAGAACAGAATCGTCCAATTTACAGACCATAAACATCAAATATGTTTAACATACATTCTCCAAAGTAAGCAATTTCATTTTGATCAAAAATGCACGCTGTTTTGTTCAAGTAACAGGTGGAAATCAGTGGATTTTAGTGTAACGCAGAAGAGCAAGTTGTAGTCTTTTACCTTAAAGTGCCTTTTCTTGTTCAGACCACAGCTGTAAAGGGATTTGAACCTCAACACAATAAATGCCAATAAGGAAATTTGAAAGGTAGGCCACAGACTTCGTGGCCCACCAGAGGTATCTGCTGTTCCTTAGAGCTGTGTAAAATGAGACAGAAGTAAAATTGCATCTTTTTCATATAATTCATAGTGTAGCTAGTCATGGTGTCCAAGTTCATCAGTTTATATATAGCTTGTGTATCAAAAAGTTAACATCTACCATTAGGCTGGAGAAATATCTCTGCAGTGTGCATTCTAAATATAGAGATAGCTATGGTACAGGCAGTACTAGGACATAATAGCTCTTTGATTTTTTAATATGGAGATGACAGTTCCCACTGTGTGTATATTGTGTACATAGAAGTTAAACACACACATGCTATATATACACACATACATGTATACATACGGGCACACATGATCTGCTGTAGGAAAAGATGGCAGATGTTAAATGTCACGTACTTGCTTAACATGGACATAAATTGGGCACCGTGAAAGGTATCGCTCTTGACATGGGCCGTAATTGATTGTATTCCAGCTCTTTCTGGAGTTGCAGAGTTTTTGAAGGGAGCCACAGTCCTGAATAAGCAGTGAGCTTAGAAGGAGGTCCACTGGATGGCCTCTGATGTGATTAAATCAAGAACACTTGTAAGGCCGAGTACCTGGCTGCCACTGCTGTCAGGGTTGCGAAGGTGGTTTCACTGGAAGGTGTTGCAGCATCCCATTTGTACTGGCCCACAGCTTAGCCCCGTGTAGTGTGCTCCTGTGGGAAGTCCACGTAGCCCAAGGCTTTGCAAGGGGTTAGGTCGACCTTGGCTGCAAACACATATTCTGCTCTGCTTGTGAACTCCGCTCCCACATAGGGCAACATATATATTGACAGGTTCCATAGGCATGGTTGGCATGTGCGTGTGGAGATTTCAGACTAACTCAAACAAAAAAAAAAAAAAAAATGTAGGGCTTTCTTTAGTAAAGCATTAATTGTGCAGGTACTGGAAGATTTCTAGTTTCTTTCAGCACTTTTACTCAGAATTTAGATTCTGTTAGATATACTTAATATTTTAAAACCCTCTACATTTTGCAGTTTACACATTTGCATAGCGTAGGACTACTGTCAGGAACATATATCTGCAGATCTGGGGCATGAGCTGTTCTCATCATTTCAGTGGGATGGAGGAGAGAAAACAGTTCAAGGAGGAGGATGGGGGAAGGGAGGCATTTCCATATTTTTTTTTAAGGAATCATAAAGACACACAGGCAAGTGTGTCAATCATGAGACATATTTCTCTCTTTAATATTGTCAGGAATACAAAAGTTCACAGAGCACATGTGTGAGAGGGTGCTGTGCTGCCTTGACTACATGATCTGCATGATGTATGTCAGAAGATGGGAATGTTGCTATGGCAATTCTTCCCTTTCCTGAATACTAAGTTGACGAAGAAGCCAGTCCATGATCAGGCAGGCTCACTTATGAACTTGCCTGCTTGGAGATGCTAAATACTATTTATAGTTTCTCTTGAAAGGAGACATCATTTTCTGCCCTGGCCTCTTAAGGCCCTGTGCTCCAGTCCTCCTGTATTCCCAAGGCTTCTGTGATTTGGAAGATGCTGAAGGCAGAGATTTAACTGAATTTTCTGCTGAAGACTGTTGGAGTTTTCCCTCAGCTTTACAGTGTCCTTCAATTTCCAGCTAGCTAAGAAGGCAACAGACAGATGGGTCTTTCTGCATTTCCAAAAGTCATCTTGCTGTTTATGAAGTTCTGGATCAGGTAATCCATAAATCTGTACTTTCAATCTGCAGAGGAGTAGCCTGTTCCCATCTACATTTCCCCCAGCAGGACTGCGAGGGAGGGACTGGAAGACTGTTGGTTCCCAGGCTGGTTCTACCAGCTCTTTAACTGGGCGACCCTTAGAGCTCATTCTGTCCCCACTTGTGCTGTTGAGCCTTTCCCACTGTGCTGTGTGGGCACCGTGACAGGAAAGTGACGCCTTTACCACCGGCTCTCCTAATTGCACCTTGAATTTCCCTTAGAAATAATATTCTGGTTTGCTTCCTGCCCTAGAAATCTGTATAGCACTGCTTTGTGGAGCCAAAGCAACTGGCAGCTGCCTCACAGAGGTGGCAACCTGCGGTAGATGCAGCGATTCCTGTACTGTGGCATTTCCTGTTGTCCAGGTTGTATCATACTTTCTAGTAGCAGGCTCTGATTGCAGCTACTTTCCTTTTACATAACTTTCATTTTGTAGACTGGAATATTCCTCACTAGGACAATTCTACATATTTGATTCACGCTCAGTACTGGGGGGAAATTTTCTACTAAGATGGCTCAGGCACTCTGGAAATTAAGATAATGAAAAAGTAGACTCTATTGTCCATATAAAAATAGTTTCTTCAAATCAATTGATCACATTGTTTGTATTTTTTTTTTCGGTGAGGATGGAGATTGCTCTAGGGAACTGTGCAGGGAGGGAGGCTGTAAAAGCCTTGTCCAATGTCCCGGAGATGAGGCAGGACAGCACAGCAAGAGAAAGAGGGGGAAGCTGAGAGCTGCTCTGCAGAACTGCATACCGTGCTTATGCGTGTGGTGCTGCGTAAGTTACTTGATTTTACCACTTCACAGTTGGCCAGTAACTTTTTTTATAGTTTGAAATGTTTATTTAGCACTTCTAATGGGCTCTAAAGGTACTAAAACAAATGGGTTTTGCAAGAGCAAATGAGCAAGGAAAAAGATACCATTGAAAATGATGGCAGTGTGTATACCAGATCGCTCCAATGCCCACCTGGGACAGAGAGTGTACCCAGCATATGGACTTATCTGATGCTTCAGTGTCCAGTTATAGACTAACAAAGCAAACAGAAAATGTAACAATCTGTCATGGTGAGAAATATGACCAAAACAGCAACAAAAGAGAAGTTTTATGACAAGTTTAATATGTGTGCACAGATTCCAGTAAGGCCTGCCGAACTCTCAGACGAATCACAGGTCGGTGTGGATGGAGAGGCATCCGCGAGTACAGGACATCTGTGGGAGCTGCAGGAGCAGGTGCTCCCCAGAGAAATGTGCCTTCCTGATGGAGCATTCATTTCTTCTCTGTAGGAACAAGAAATAAAGGGAAGAATTTCAAATTTAAGGCTTTACTCTGAAATGCATATGTAGGCATAATTTAGACCCCCCAAAACCTCATTGACTTAATTCTTTATTTTGTGTCTGGTTTCTATGGCACTCATCAAGAGAGCCTTGCTCAGTCGTGCTGGTCTGAGGTTTTTGATACCCGTCTGACTCAGAGGCAGAGCTTCAAACCGCAATGACCAGTGCAGAGATGTCAAAAGTTTCCACAGTGCAGAGGACACAGGAGTAAAAAGCGTGTACTTGTTTAGGGGGATGAACACAGTGAGGATGCTTGGCAGTTTGCAACCACCCAGGCCAAGGACTCTTAAACCACGTGCTTTTTTTCTTTCTTTCTTTTCCATCCGAGCTCATATTGTTTCCAAAGATTTGAAGGATGAACTTGAGAAGCCACCCCTGCTGCAGGTAGTTTCCACATTTCTGAGTGAGCGGGCCAAGAAAAACAGCAGACGAGGATAATTTTCCTACAGCGTTCTGCACCAGCTAGGAAAGATGATGAGCTGCAGCAGAAAACTCGCTGACAATTTTAGCGCGCTGCGCTGCTCACCCTGCCAAAGGGGGACCAGCATACGCTGCTTTCTGATGGGCAGCATCGCCATGCCTCCAGGTCGCGATGTCGTGCTGCAGAGCAGGTGCAGCTGTCACGTCCGGAAGGACCAAAAAGCTTCGATTTCTCTGTTCCAAGAGCAGCTTTTACCTCATGCTGCCACAAGCTCTCCGGGACCGTGAAGCATCGTCTGGGATGTGGCTGTGAGAGCTTCCTCGGCCACACTGCTTGCAGGCTGCCTGATGGCAGCGCAACCCCTTCGCTTTCCCCTCCCAAGCTGAGAATCACTTGCCCGTCCCTGGAATTGCTCCTCAGCATTCACAGCCGTGAAAAACCACGAGAGCCAGAGTAAAAAGAGATTTATTGAGAGAGAGGGTGCGAATCCGATTAGAGCAAAACAAACAGTCTACGTGACACATTTCCTTCTCGCCTCTGCAGAAGCTGATCTAGCTAACCCCTGTGTGTTGTAACAGGAGAATAATCGATACTTCGCAGCTCCACGGCCAGCGTCGGCGGACGCCGGCAGCAAGCACCAGCTGCCCGGGCCTGCAGCCCATCCAGCTCGGCGTTTGTTACCGTCAGACAGCAGCTGCCTCTGGGGTGGCCTCAAACTCTCTGCTGCTGTGCCTACACACGAGCACCGACTCGGGGCCGCGTCGCGTTTTCTTACTCCAAAATCAGCATTCTGCTTTGCCGCCGTGATGAAAGCTTCCGAAATAAGGAGATGTTCTGGGAAAGAGATCTTCCTGCGTGCTCTTGCCAGGCAGTCGTTTCTTTCGGCGAGCACGGCGTTCGCAGGGGCTGCACTGACATCCCGCGGCTCCATTTCCCCGTCCCCTTCTTCTCGGCATCCCCTGAATCCCTGCCCTGCAGGGCTGGGTGAGGATGAGCTGTGGTGACCCATCACGGGGTGGGGTGTTTCTGGAAGGGTGGGGGTTTTTTTGAGGGAAAATTGATGAAAATCCCTCTACCCCCTGACCGCTGCCCACAGGGACCCGTGGTCGAGCCTGGACAGCACCCACCACGCCGAGCCCTGTACCCCGTGGGGTGCCCAGGGTGTGCAGCGAGCCGCGTTCCCCAGCCCGGGCCCAGACACTGCATGAAACAGCACCCAGCCCTGTCAGAAGTCAAGTTTAAATTTACCTTCCCCTGGGGAATAGCGCTAAGCCGTAACGTTTTAGGCATCACTCGATCAGCTGAATAACAGCTATAAGCTTTGGACTCTAGGCATTTTTATGAGGTATTAGTTCCAGGGCTTGTGGTTTGGCATAGAACGCAAATTATTCACACACAAAACAACTGCATTAAAATAACATTAGGAATCTGGCTTAAACTGACAAAGCCTAGGAAACTCAGAATTAAGGCTGAAAATATGTCCTTAACTCACCCACCGCCTGCCTGGTGCTGAGTGCCGGGCCCGCTGTCTGCGGCCCCCACTGCCTTCCCAGGAGGAGATAGGGCTGCATCTCCACCATCGTCCCACCGCCCCCGGGGAGCAACGGCCCGTCTTCGTGGCGTGGAGCCCTTGTCTGGTCAGACAAGGTTTAGGACTTTGGGGTGATCATAGAATCATAGAATGGTAAGGGTTGGAAGGGACTTTAAACATCATCTGCTTCCAATCCCCCTGCTCATGGCAGGGACATCTTCCACTAGACCAGGTTGCTCAGAGCTCCATCCAACCTGGCCTTGAACACTGCCAGGGAGGGGGCATCCACAGCTTCTCTGGGTGACCTGTTCCAGTGTTTCACCACCCTCATGGTGAAGAATTTCTTCCTAATATCTAATCTAAATCTGCCCTCTTTCAGTTTACAGCCGTTCCCCCTTGTCCTATCACTACACACCCTTGTGAAAAGTCCCTCTCCATCCTTCCTGTAGGCCCCTTCAGGTAATGGAAGTCTGCTATAAGGTCACCCCGGAGCCTTCTCTTCTCCAGGCTGAACAGCCCCAACTCCCTCAGCCTGTCCTCGTAGGAGAGGTACTCCAGCCCTCTGATCACCTTCGTGGCCCTCCTCTGGACCCACTCCAACACATCCATGTCCTTCCTATGTTGGGGGCTCTTCTCTGCTTACAGAGCCGGGTTTCCTCCCCTGCCACTGGCATCACCATGGGTCAGAGCAAAAACTGCCAAGAAAGCAGCACAGGCTGAGGGGCAATTTGTCCGGCACGTGGTTGGGGGTAAGACGTGAGCCGGACGAGCAGATCCACGCGGTGCCTTGCTTCGACCTGCCCTTGATCTGCGTTGACTGACCAAAGCACCACAGCCAGAACAAGATGCAGCCGGGGCCGTGCCTGCCGGCTCAGCTGCGGGGGGTGGCTGGGGGTTACGCCAGCCCCGGAGATGCAGATGGGCCCTCCTGAAACCCGCTGGCCCAGAAAGCACCTTCTGATGTTCACTTTGTGAAGGGGACCGTGGCTGAGAAGCATTGTGGGGACACAGGTCCGGAGCTCCCGGGGACACGGGAGCTGAGGGGAGGAGTGGGTGCACGAGCTTTGCCGAAGGGCTCCCCTTTTGCCGCGCCTTCGGTCAGAGGAAGCCATGCTGCGCAGTGAGAAGTTCATGTCATAGCATCCACTGGCTGAAAAATGAAGGAGGATCCCCAAAAGGATCACGCAGCAAGTCCAAAAGCAGCAGTGCTAGGGACATTCCCAGTCCAGACATCCGCTGCGCTCCCGTTTGTCTCCCAGAGCCCTGCCCTTGCTCACGGGACACAAACGTCAAAACGCTCGTCTGGCCACCGGCTTCCCAGGAGGTGCCTCTGCGCTGCAGAACAGGTGATCTCAGCCGCAGCACACTCGCCGCGAAAGCAAACAAGCAAAAGTGGCAGCCTCGTCCGTATCACAGCTCCTGTCCTCCAAGGGAAGAATCGCCACAGGCCCCTAGGAAAGGCCAACCTGCCCACTCCTGGTGACAGACTGGCATAGCTCATTTTAAGATGGTTGGGTTTTTTTCCTCTATGGCCAAGTGTTTGCTTCCAGATTGCAGTTAAATCAGCTCCTCTAAAAGCGGGTTTGAAATGAGCTTCACTTCTGCTCTACCCGTTCCTTTTATTTATGAGCTCTGCCATTTTGTAGGAAACAACCCAAGATGTTCGTGCATGAGATATCTCTCGGGGATAAACCACATTAAAGAAAAAAAAAAAAACAGAAGGTAGCAGCCAAAAAAAACTGTGTTCAAATTGCAAGGTTGTCACACTGCTCAGTAAAAAGGGGTGCACCTTAACCATCTTGGGTGTGATTTTTTCCTCCCAGTGAGGTGAGAAAGGCATTTGCTATTCCTGTCTTGGAAGCAAAACAAATAGAATAATTATTTCTTTTCCCAGCAAAGGCAAACGCAGCTGAACGTAGCTCTGCGCTTTTTACTTGTGTGCCATAAGCCAACACATTCCCTTGCTGACTGGCGCATGGAACGGACCACAAACACAGTGCTACACCTGGCACCAGATTTGTGTTTCAGGTCAGAATTGAGACATTCTGATGATAAGATGAAGGATGCTTGGTCTCTGGACAACCTGTCCCAGAAACGCTGTAGCTAAATTTATCATACAATAACTCCAGTTTAGTTTTTAGGAGGTCTTTTAACAAAAAATAAATGTTTCGCTTGTCGTGGAACCATTCTCCAAAGACAGTTTGGGACCCCAGCACCAGGCTTCCCTGGTCTTCTTTTAAAGTTGCTGAGTGTCTCCATGTGCCTCAGGGCCAGAGCCACGGGTACTCGGTGCCGCTGAAAGAGGGCTCTGAAATGAGCAGGCACTGCCTGACATCGGATCTGTGTCCACAAGTCATGCAGTGCGCTTACGGAGAGTGACAGAAAGCAGGCATGGATGGGCTTTCAGGGGCCACCTGGAAGGATCTGTTTTCTTGCCTGTTGCCCATCTGCAATCACCACAAATAGGTTTTTACCAGAAAATGAAAAGAGGTGGAGACTCCAGGTGTGTGTGTCTTATTAAGCACACAGTGCCCCTTTAAAAAGATGGTTTAGATAGCAGGTGATTGCTTCCAGATCAAGGAAGGCTTAAGAATGACTGACAAGATCTACTTTTGCAGCTCTTCTTTCTGCCAATCAAATTACTGAGGACAAGAGTGAACAGTGCATATTTAGAAAATGTATTTTTAAAGTTGGGCCTTGACTGAACAGTAACTTCACGAGAAAACGAAGCCTCCACTTCCTCACTGGCTGCGACTGAAATACAGCAAATGAAACAGGAAAAAAAAAAAAGGTGTAATAAAGAAACAAAGCTATAAAACAAAGAGGTGATTTTGCCAGACGTGCACCAGCACCCTACACCCTCTGCTCGGGCTTGGGATCAAAGCTGGGTGCTCATACCCAAAGGCTCTGGTTAACCCTTTCCTCCCACCCTGACTACCACCCACATCTCAGCTCTCCATCAGTGCCTTCCCTCTCCATTTGCTCCTGCAGGCAGGTGGTCTGGCATTCCCTTATCACGGCCCCAAAGGACTCCGCAGTAGTGGGGATTGGGAAAACAAAGCAAATTCTCCTCGTGAGCCAGGCATGTAGGTCCCCAGGTGCCTGTCCTCCTTACAGAGATTGCTTTGGGAGCTGGATCCAGCTGGCAAAGGTCTCTCGTCAGCACGGCAAGGTTGAAAAGGTGAAGCTGAAGGGAAACTACATAGTTGTGGAGCAGAGGTGGCCTTGAGGCTGGGGTTAAAGAGGTGTTGGTAAGGCTTTTTTATTTCATTTTTATTTTAACTTCACATTGTGGGATTCTGTTAGTCATGGAAGTGGCAGCACATTTTTGGGTGTGTTCAGGTTTGTTTGGATTTCCCCACCACCTCCCCTCCTCTAAAGATGTTATAATCTTGCAAGTGTTAATTTTGACTAGTTCTAGCATAGACTTGGGACAGGAAAAAGCCTGTTTTAGGGCTGCTTGAGTCTGGATCTTGTGCAACGTGTGGGAGTTGTGCTCCAGCTATTTTTCTGGTAAGTATACGAGGAAAGGCAGGGAGAGTGGGCAGAGCTCAGACTCTACTTATTTTGGTGCTAGCAAACAGCATAGCTCTGGCAGAGGACAAAGGATTTGAAGTGTTGAGCTGACATGTTAAAGCCATGGGCAGCTCCTGACAGCTCTGTCTCTCTTAGAAATATCACAGATGTACGAGAACGTGGTCGAAAACATGGGCTGTTGCTACTGCCCTTTTGACTGGAGAGAGTAGATACCAACAGAGTAAGAATAGGAGAAAGAAACTAGATGCAGGACAATTGCAGAAGCTTTAGGGGTCTCGGAGTCCTTGTGTTTCAGGTCTGCCAGCCCTGCTGAAGCTCTGTCTCGTTTTTGTGTTTAGACAGTCCCCTACATGAGAGCCCACCTGCATGGCTGCTAAGAAGCTTTTACAAAACGCACTTCATGTGGCTCATTATAAGCTCTGTAGTGCTCTTACAAGGGCACAATACCTACTTGTTGGAATTGTTGGGCCAGCTGGGCCATGATGAATAGGCGCCTGCACCGAAGTGGGTAAGGCATGTATTTGCACATCCAAGGAAGCTTTGCTTGGGGCGCAACTCCACCGTGATTGTTTCAGTGGCTTCTCCCCCCCTTGGCTTTGTGTTCAGAAGGAGAGGTGTTCTGCGCAACTCGGCCAAAAACTTTGCTCTACCTAAGTTTCAAAGGATCAATAAGCTTAACAGTAGCACTTACTTAGTGGTAAATGGTGATAAACACCTGCTGAGGTAGCTGTCTGTTAAGACAACACCCTTGTGTCCATTGGCTCCTGTTGTCTCTTATGCTGCTCTGTGCACTGATGGCATCTGCCACAACCAGTGTTGTCTGGGTGCCAGCTGACCGCGCAATCTAGCCATCTGATCACTTTTCAGTGATAAACTGCTGTATCTGCTGCTGGCTGCGTATGGCAGGTCAGTAGCATCGCCTGGTTACATGCGGTGAATCTGCATTGCGGCCACTGTTTTCTGAAGAATGTAACTGAGGAGAGTTAAGAAAAAAGGGGTGGGGACCCCACCCACAAATGAAATAATACTGGGGAAAACCTGGAGGAATCTTTTAGTCCTCAGCTCTGTAGCCTAGTTCAGCTGAGGGCACAGGAAAGCTGGGCAAACACAAACAAGCTGCCAAACTTCAAAATCAGCCCACCTCATCCATCTCTGTTTCCTTCCATTGCAGGAAGGCTGAAAACCTCCATGAAGAAAAATTACGATCGTTGAGTCACTCCGATGGCTGCGATCCTGGCTGCCTGCCCCTGCCAGCCTGCTACGCAACTTGTGTGCTAATGTTTGGGTTTTGGTGGTGGGAAGCGAATGTCAGGCTGCACTCTCTTCATGCACTGCCGGGCTGTGCTTATGGTCGCTTCTAGCAGCACCAAATGATTAAACAGATAAAACCATCAGTTTTTTTATTTCCAAACATTAACCTAACTGCTAATAAAGCACAACCCGTGTCATCCTTATGGACTCCGCAGAGCTGAGTCACACTGAAAACAGGATCCGAGTGCTGGAAGAAGCCTCGTGCTTCTCTCCTGTGCTGAGAGGCAACACCTCCCTGCGCGCAGGGCTGGCCTCGGATTGCTTTGCCGTGGGGCTGCGGGGCAAGAGCTGCCTGGGGAAGCTGGTGGGGCTGGGCTGTGCTTGCCGAGGGAAGCAAGGAGGCTGCGACCTGCACGCTTCGGCGTGGGCACAGTGGGCTGCTGTGTTGGTGTCCCGGACGGATGGACAGGTGGCTGCTTCCCTGCCCCTGCTCCTCTCCCTCCCAGCACTCAGCAGGGATCTCATCTCAGTCCCCTGGGGCAGGTCTGAAGGTTTGTGAGGCCCCCAGCCAGATGAGATGGAGTGATTCTCCCTCTTGGTAGACTTTGCCCTTGGTGGCTGAAGATATTTTTCCCCAAGCATCCCTAGCGAAACTGGAGGGGTTTTGTAAATTCATTATGTCACTGAGGAATCTGTTTAATCAGCTGCTTTTCCCTGGAGGCGCTTTATGCTTAATGAGAGACATGATGGAAGGAATCAAAATTGCTTTATGAGAGTTCAGCATAAAACCCCCCAGCTGATGTATTACTGAGCGTGCTGTAATTTAGAGGAGCAAATGGAGGCACTGAGCAACTCTCGCCCTGCCTGTGCGGGTCAGTGGCAGAGGCATGACGTGCAGCCTGGAACTCTCTGTTGCGTCGTTCCTTTCCTAGGTGTCATCACCATGAACAGCAAAAGCCTGGATCAGGCTCCTGGTACAACTTGGCAAGCACTTTTACTCCCGGGTGCATTTTGCCAGTTGCACAGTAAGGCATATCCTAATTTAGCTTGTTTATATATGAATATTCTAATTCAAAAAGCAGCAAAATGAGAAACATTGCATGTGTGCGAGAAGGAGCTTTGTGAGCTAGATAAATAGTGGGACCATAGAGCTGGAACATGGGGCAGTTTCAACTTTAGGTCCAAAAACCGCATCTAAAGTTAGCGTAGAAAGAAAGGGCACTTGGTTGTTTCCTCTGCTCGCTGGCTTTCCCCAGTTGCCCACGCTATGCCTAGTCCTTTCAACTAACTGGTACCCTGCCTTCTTAGCCTGATGGAACAGGCTGGTGCAGCAGCAGCTTTCCCACTACTGGGTTACGTGTAGAGGTGCAGTGACCTCAGGAAAGCTTGTTCTGGAAGACTCTGTGAACCTGTGTATGATGTTGTGTCCTTAGAAACCTGCAAAGCTTTTTATTACTGTAAAATAATTCCCGTTCCAGTATCTCATTAGCCTTCACCTTTGAGCTTTTTAATTTTTTTTTTTTCTGAGTAAATAAAGACTGAATTATTTGGCAGCGGATTTTCCTGCAGTGCGATTGCTGTGCTAGCAACAGGCGAGCGTTTTCCGCAGAGCAGGAGATCAACATGCTCTGTCGGGAGGGGAGGGGGGCTTGTTCAGTCCTCTCGAGCTCGCTGCAGAGACGGCTTTCTGTGACACTGCCCTGGGAGCTGAGAGGGGACCAGCACCCGTTGCCCTTCCAGAGGCCTTCAGAGAGATAGCCACAAGTGAAAACCTTCGAACTGCCTGGGTCCTTTCTGACCCACTCTGCATCCCAGCAGTCTTCATGTGGAGCTGTCATATATGATGCAGATACTGTCCAAAATCACACCCCAGTCATGTTTATTGAAAGAAGTGCAATTTCACAAGGATGAATCCGTTCGTTTATATGCCAAAGCGTCTATGATAGGTCTTTTGTTACTGGAGTTCTGTTAAAAACTAGTGGTTTATTACTCATTTTTGTATAGTTTGTAATACACTTCTGTGTAGTTGAGTGTGTCTTGGATGTAGATATTTAGGTTTTGATATGGTTAAAACATATACTTTGTGTTAACTTTGTGAGATATATAGCGTGGAATAAAAATAGCATTTTCTCACAGAGATGTAATTGATAGTGAAGTAGATGTACATTCATCACATTTATTTTACTTTCAGCTGTTATAATTGATAGTCTATATAATGTACACATGTGAGGTTTTTTAATATAAATATGGGTTTGTGAGAGTGCCACTTACCATCAGTCTGTAACACATTATTTAGAGATTATTTATGGGCTGTTGGTATCTTTCCAACTTTTTTTTTTTAAGTGTAAGAGGTCTGAAGGGGAAAACACAGTTTAGCATGGCATTGATTTTACATCAGCTGGTTTTGCATGAAATAATACTATGGTATAAAGAATTGCATTGTCATCTCTTGCTGTGAAGTTGCGTTATGTTCTGTAGCCTTGGCTCACTTATTAATCCCTTCAGCAGCGCACGCTTAATTATTCAGCAAATTACATGATGTGAAGAAATAATACCTACGATGTGATTTATATCTCTTCAGGCGCAGACGCCGAGAACTGGATCATCTGACTTTGCTTATTGTACTGCAGCACAGGAACAGCCACCAGGTCTGAAAGCTGTGGCGGGTTAGGACACACTGAGAATACACACCCTGAAAACAAAAGGTACGCCTGCGCTATCAGTCAGGGACAAGTCTGAGTTGCTCTTAAAACTAGACACATGTGTGATGTATTAACGTGCACATCCTCCGGTGGAGAGGACCTTTGAGGTTCTGAGCTCACGTGTGCTGGGCAGATCACCACAGCCCAGCCTGGCTGCTGTACGCTCACTGTCGGGAGCAGGGGTGTGCAGCCAAATAAATACAGTCTGACTCCAGTGGGATATAGATATGTTAAGCTAGCAGGGCTTCCAGGGGAAGAGCGAAGGGGAGGGTGGGCAGGGAGGAGTGATTAATTTTTTTTATAGCTGGTGGGGTTTCCCACTATGAGTCTGCCTGGAGTAGCGAAGCCGCCTGCCAACACAAGCATCAGCTCACTGGTTTCTAGAAAGTGGTTAGAAGTGGTGGAGAGCAGAGTACACTGGAAATAGTTTTTAACAGCTAGCTCTCTCACAGCAGAAAGGTTGCATCCAGTTCAACCCCAAGCTTTGGCATGCCAGACTTTGAGGCTCCCCAAATACAACGTGTGTTAAAGATCAACTGCTGCAAAGATCAAGCCAAAAACCTGGAGTATGTAGACTGTGTGGCTCATTATGATTACATCTCTGTGTGTCTTGCTCTCTACCTTGAAAGACAAAGGCACAGATCTTCTGGTGTGACGTGACATGGAGGGTAGAACCAGTTCAGTCTGTCTGTTCTCCTTCCGCCTCCAGAAATGGCTGAAGAGCAGAAACCTGGTCTCCACCACGTTTCATGGGTGCATGGGTCATTTTTTTAACTAGTTGAAACTCACAGTATTTATTTTTCCTCCAACTCCACCGCACCCATTTCTCTTGCGTTTCCACAAAGTAATTAATTTAAAAACAAACATGTTTTTTGCAAAAGGAAGTTAGAAGATAAATGTTTTGGAAATAGGACTGTGTTCTTTCCTTGTAAGCAAAACAGGCTCCCATGCATACCCTACACATTTCCTAGTATCAAGGCTTTAATGACGTTGCATATTAGCATTTTGCGTTTGTGGCACTTTGACTTGCCATATCTTTCATGTTTATTTGAATTTTTCCTTTCAGTGCCATTTTTTTTCCTATTCCGCTCTCTTTCTGATCTTTTTATTTTGTCAAGAAGATGATAAGCATGCTCTATAGGCCAAACTGAAATATCATTTGAATATTTCATAGATTGCATGAAACACTATCCCTGGAGGGTGCTACTTGACAAATGTTAAGGCAATGGTAGCCTAATTCCACCATGTTGCTAAGTAGTAGGGCTCTCACACCCACCATACCTCGCCTGTCTGCAAGAGGGCTCCTAAGTTCATTCACAAGTTCAAACCTCGGGTGTCACCTAAACAGCTTATGGCACCTACGTTGCGTGGCCACAGGCGATGTTCTGGAGATCTCCGAAGGGAGCAGCCCAGGCACACTCGCCACGTTAACATGTGTCCAAGGTGGTCTGGATGAGTCGGGTATGGGCAGGCTGTATTTCAGCATGCTAGCACATGCAGCAAGGCCTGCTCTTCATCTGCAGAGTGTGGATGGCCAAAAGTACTCACAAGATATGCAGTGGAGTTGAAAGATGATAGTATAGGAGGAAGGTTGGAGGGCTGGATCCCAGAAGTTACTATGCCCTTCACCTCATGATGCTTTTGGACATCAGAGGGCTTAAAAACCTTTCCAGGTTCCTTGCCTCATTTTGGGAGAGTCTCCAAATCTGACTGAGAATCCTTTATGATGATGATTTTGCTGATTAATCTGCTTAGGTCCTAAATGTTACTGTTCTAAATTATCAAGCTGCGTAGTTACGAAGATGCAATGTAGTGAGGGTCTCTTGCTTAATGGGACTGAAGGTGCATGGCTGCATTGTATTTAAATTTCTATGGGAAGCAACGGTGGAGAATCCTTTGCTTACAAAACGGTAGTAAAACAGAAACTAAGAGCCATGAGGAAGCATCTGGGAACTGCTGGCTGTACAGTTCAGGAAGGAAAGCACAGTCTGTGATGCGATTCCTGTGCCTGGTCATCTGCTGTACAAGCTATAAACCCTGTGGACCTTAAGGATTTCTCCTTTGAGTTCTAAAATCTTGTAACTAATCTGAGTCATTTGCACAGCTGAACAGACTCAAGGTCTCTTAAGTAAATTGGAAATACCTATAATTCTGCAGGAAATTAGGGAACAGTTAGGTAGTCCCATAGCAGAGGAAGAAATAAAAAGGAGTCGTAAAACCTGTGGTCTCTGGGAAAGCTCTTGGTGAAGATGACTTTCTAATAGAATTTTTTAAACTCTTTCAGTCTCACTTGGCTCCTGTCGTATGGAAAAAAAATTTATAAGGCCAAAGCAAAAGGGTTCCATTTCGGCATTAGTTGCCGTGTTGGGTTTTCTTAAATCTCTTTCCTAGGAAATAACTCACTGATGCACCATTTGCAATAATTCAATTACAGGCCAATTCTTTTGACTAATGTGACTCAGAAGACACAGGTTAAAATAGCATCTAGAAAATGTCTGAACAGTACCTTCTGGGCGAGAACTTAGCACAGATCTTGAGGTTCACATTAATCAGAAAGCTGCTACAGAGTCTATAGGCCTGTTATTATAATTTGCTATTTTTAAAATTCTGTGAAGTAATCAGAAAATCAACCAGCTCAACATCCCTAAAGAGAGCTGCTTCCCACCCACCAGCAGTGGCTGACTTCACTGTTGACATAAAAACCATGAAGATCTCAGTCTAGTATTCTGCCATGTAATTGTATCCTTAATTTTGGCCTTGTTGAAAGTCTGCTGGAAAACTGAGCTTGTGTGTCCTCATTAGAAGCAATTCATATGTAAATGATTTAAGATTTTTTTTTTTTTCCACACTTAAAGAGAGAAAGCGTCCCTGTGACTCAAACATTCTGCAGACTTTCACTGCTCTTGTGGCTCTCGTGTGGCTGTGACTCCTGGCAAATCTGATGCAGAGCGAGAGGGCTGCTGGCCACACTCTCGGCTTCTCTTGCTTTAGCTGCTGGAGAAAGCGCCTGTCAAGAGACTTTACCGTTTGCCAGCCTTGGTTTGGCCATTGAAAGGATGTGAGGTGAAGCTGTGCTGTCTTCTACGTGCTTGTGCCTGGCGTACACCCATGGAAGGTGCTTCCCTCCCTGCAGTCAATAGTAGCCATCAAGTTACCAACTTCTCTGCATATTGGAAGGCTTATTTTTCGCTCTTTCATGTGCAAAAATAAGCTGAAGTGGCAGCTTAGCAGTAGTGGAGTGACATTCTAGCGTTAAAATAGAATGACTTAGAAAAGACGTTAACTAAACAAGTCAGATGAGTTCTCTGGACCTTTGTCAATAAAACTGATGAGGAAGCATATGAGGTAACAGCCAAGTGCTTGTCTGAGAGTGCAACTTTGATAAAGTTTGGGCACCTTTTTCTTCTGAGTATTTCTGGAGATGGAAATGGAAGTTATCACAAGTACGCTATTGAAAGTGTTGACAGCGATTTGAAGGTGTAAAGGAGCATCGCGTCTTTACCGTGACTTCTGTGCTTTGCAGTTGGATGAGCCGAGTCCCTGCATACTCCGAACTGTTCCTAAAATATAACGTCTGAGGTATTTGTCTCTAAGAAAGCTGAGTCTTTGTGGCTCAGGAGTAAATTTTAAACCGTTGCTGAAGGTGTTCAGAGCTTCCCTTTGGCACCTTCTTATTGTAGCTACATAAAAATGTAGACAAGTGGGACTAGGTAGCAGATGATGAAATTCAACTTGTTTAAAAACCGTTTGTCAAAACCCTCTGTTTTTCTCGTATAAAGAATTCTACATGGAAAGGTAGCAGGGAAAAAAAAATAAAGGTAGAGTCCAAGGTAATCTGGGCGGCAGGTAATTGTTTATTGTTCATGAATTGTCCAGTTCATTGCAAAAAAAAAAAAAAAATCCTATAGCTGCTAGAAATCTGACCTTGTGCCCAGAAAATGTGTAAAAGCACAGCTGGCCCTGTCTGGGCGGGAAATCAGTTTTAAGACTAATGGCAAAGACTTTATTTCAAGAGAGTATTTAGGTTTAAAAAATGAATAGGGGCTGCATGTTCCAAATGTCACCTGTCAATTTAACAAATGGCAACTCCATGCGCATCTGAATGCCAGATTGCTGTTTCATTAGGCTCCTTGTGGGTTATTCTTTCTTGATAGCTGGCGTTCTTCTAGCTGGAGCAGCAGAAAGGCCGGAGGGCAGAGGCTCCCCACCGCTGCCGCTCCCCAGCTGCGGCGGGGCAGCTCCCCGCTGCTTTCGGGGGCAGCAGGAGGGGAAAAGAGGGTGCAAAATGAAAAAACGCTGGATGAGATCAATAGGGAGGCACGTTCCTTGGTACAGCCGGGTTGAGCTCGGCACGGGACCAGGCACAGAGACACCATCGAGTGAGATTTGTCGCTGCAGCCTCGGCAGGCAAGTGCTGGTGGCTGCTGGGTAGCGCTGCCCGACGATGGTCTGAGATCTGCAGTGGGCAGGCGGGTGGTCCCTAACGGGAGCGCTTTGCTGCAGGGTGTCGCGGGGGGTTGAAGACTCGCCCCACCTTGGCTGAGACCTGCAGGAAAGAACCGAGCAAACCTCCAGTACAACCCAGTGAAGCGAGCGAGCACTGAGGGAACAGCCACAGCACGGGGTTAAGGTAAGGATGGGAAAGGGACGAGCCTGAGCCGCTTCTCTTGTCCCAGCTCCAGCCCATCACAAGGCCGTTCCCCCACTGCCCACCGCAGCACTGCCAGAATGCCATAAATCCACGGGCTGAACCTCCTGGAGCTGCAGCTGCCCACACCAGAGCTTCCCTGTGGTGGAAATGCTACTGAAGTGCCCTGCGTTGTAAGTAACCGAGGTGTTGCTGCCACTGTGGCTGAGAGCTTCCAGCCCTCCCCATTGTCACTGGCAGCTCAAGCAACCTGATGGAGATCCCTGATGGGATAAAACACATTTAAATATCAAAAAGCGCACTAAACAGGTATAGTCTTGAATGATTCATTCGGGCTGGTGCTGCACAGCATGGAAAGAAGTTGCAGAGGGTAAGAAGATTAATTTCTTTAAAAAAAAAATCAAGTGTTTGCTGTCTCTGGGGTCAGGTGTAGCAGCACCAGCTGCCACTACGCGAGCGGAGGCTTTCCTTGCTGGGGAGCTCCGAGTGCACGAGCGAGGCCAGGGCACAGGCGGGCAGCCAGGTGGTTTTGTCCTCGGGCTAAACTGGCTTCAGTTGCTTGTACCGCGGCACTCGGGGGAGTTCGTGCCGTGATTTGTGACCCACGGGCAACGCGAACCACTCTCCCTCTGTGTGGCAGCACCCCAGCTAGGAAGCTGCTTCTCCCCGGGAGGGTCTCCCTGCTCGGGGGCGAGGGGCTCAGTAAATGAGCGGCTGCGTTCGGCACCTCGCTGGGAGGCTGCTGCCAAGGGGAAACTGAGCTGGGCGCGCACCAAGTGCTGGTGCACACCCCGACACGTCTGCGCAGCGGCCACAGAGCGGGTCTGCTGGGGAGTCGGGAGCAGAGTTTGCCATGAGTCCTGCCTCTTACGACCTCTATTCCCGCTCAAATTTGTCAAGATTTTTCTTTTTCCCCCCCAAGAAAAGCAAGGTTTGCAGGGAGATGGTATATACAAACATGTACTTACTTATTTTTGTTTTGCTTCCATTCGGTGTGTGGAAAAAGCTGGTAAGCTTTTGAATTCGGTGTCCCTACGTCTGGTTGCTGAAAAGCTTGCCTGTTTTTCTGACTGTATCATTTGGCTTAATAAAAGATATTGCCTCTCCCTACAAATCTTGTTTCTCTTGCACAGCATGGCTGCACAGGTAATGGCAGTTGTTTATATCCTCACTAATTAATGCGACTGTAGTGGCTACCTCTCAGACTTCAAAAGAGAAAGTAGGAATAACGGCATGGGGAGCATCAGAGTTTTTATTACACTGCCTCCTTGCATGTAGAGAGAGCTCTGAAGGTTAGAGCAGTGCCATGACCAACCTTTCCCTGTACGTAAATGTGAAATTCCGACACCACAAAAATCAGTGGCCAGGCAACTTCCCCTCCGAGAGCACCACAAACTGAGTCACTTCTTCATTTCAGAAGCTGTCCCTGCTTCACCCAGCGACGCGGCGGCTCCCACAAGAGCCACGGTAGCTGAGGCTGGCATCTGCGACCGCAGCTGAGGTCAGCGCATGGCTCTTCAGCCAGAAAGCAGCAACAAGCCCAAGCCACTGCCCCTGGGAAGGGCAGAGTTAATTACACCACACTCAACGTTCAGGTCTACAGAGCCCTTCATTTTATTTTATCCCTCCACTTTTTTTTTTTTTTTTTTAATCACTTACATTTTTGTAAAAGACAAAAGGAAGGCACCATGTGAAAACATCACTATGGAAACATCACGGGCTCACTTGTACTTGCCTGCCAAGTGAGTACCTAACTGAAGTTTTGCATCCTATTGGATCACTGCTGGCCATCTGCTCTCCTTCAACTTCTCTGAATTCCTTATTTCCCTGAAAAGTTCATTTTTAGAAAGGAGGGAGGAGGAGGCAAGGGGAGAATCCAGCATTCTTGGATAGCCTGCAATTGCAGGGCTATCGTGAAAAAGGAAGATAAACTCACTTTGGGGCAGGCCCTTAAAAAGACAAAGATCCATATTTTGCAAAGTAGTTTCATAGAAAATACCCCATTTCTAGATGCACTTTAATGATAAGAGGATATATTGGCAGCCACAAGGCAAAACAAACAAACAGCTGCTTCTAGTACTCTTGCACTAATTGTCTTCCTCTCCCCTTCTCTCATTTAGTGTCAAACCTATTTTTCTTCTAGAATGTAACAGTTACTGCCTACACTGGAGCCGCTGGCTGCAGGCTCCCCAGCCTTGCTCCAAATAAAACACAGAAATAGATTTCCTGCCAAGCACGGGGGAAGTTTGAAGACTTCGGTTTTAAAAATATAATCTTTTTATCAGTGCCTTAAGCCTGCCAAAGGTAATTATGGGCCACAGCGCATTTACATTAATGCATAGGACATACAGACATTTCAAAAGCTTAATGGAGAAACTCAGTAAATGTACGTATCGAAAAATAAATTAATTAAATTAAACTGTCATGTAAAGATATCACTTAATTTTGCAGAGCGGAAGGTGCTTTTAATGGGAATGGAATGGATCAGTGAGCATTTCAAAACCCAAAGCTATAATTTAAATTCAGGCTCTCCTCTAGTGTGCAAGTCACAAGACATATTTATTATAGCCTTGGATTGTCAATTGTAATCGGTTTAGCAGAGACAAAGCCGTGTTGTTTTGCTTCCTTGCCCTCCTAGCTGGTTCAATATATTTTGATGTCAGACTATTGACAAGCAAACCAGAGGCTGAACTATAAAATGATCTCTGCTTGTGATGAACTGGCAAAAATGCAGTCCAAGGTAAATGTAACACTGAATCCTGTGTATTTATTTATCAAGCAGCTAGGGAAAAATGGTGATGCGAGGCAATTAAACTTCTTTAAATAAACCAGTTGAATATATTTACTGCTGCTTTTGAGGCCTGCGGTGTGGCAACACAGACACAAGTAGATAAAAACAAGTAAAAGCACCATGAAAATGAATAGCATCATGGATAAGCTGCTGCTCCGAGATTTCCAGGTGGCAGTAACAATTAAAGCTGTTGCTCCTGACACTCAGGGCGAGAGCCACAGCCTGAGACCCAGGTCCCCAGCAAGCAGCCACCAACACTTCTTCCAGCCTGCGTAGCCCACCAGTTCTTGCTTCCTGGGGTGCCTCTGGCATGGTTTGCTGCGGGATTTTATTCGGTGGCAATGCTTCCACACCAAGCCTATGCTCACACAGCCACGAGCAACTGTCTCCTTGCTGAGTAACCATTCCAAGAAGGGTTCAGTTCTTCATCCGACATTCTTTCTGTGTTCTCCAATTCTCTTGGTAAGTACATTTTCTGGAGTGCTGAAACTGGTCAACTCATCGGGTTGTAGCTGCTGTGGCTGCTTCCTGCCTTCATCCAGGCCCTGTGCTGCACTGAGCCATGGAGATGTTGCTTTGAGCCTGAACCTGGAGCCTCCTGCCAGCATCTCCGTCATTTCTTGGGGAGCACCCAGGTGTGCGAATGCGACTCTAAACAGCACTGGCAGGCTCAGAGCGCGTGGCTGGGAAGAGCCACAGCACGTCAGACAGGGACAGCCACCGGTGGAGGGAGGCCAGCCAAGGCCAGGAGGCCAGCGGAGGGAGGCCAGGAGGGTGGCCCAACCAGCCCCTGCGGGCTCCCATCGCAGAGAAGGAGGACAGCCCCAGCCCGGCCGGTGGCAGGGAGGAGGGGACAGCCACGCACCGGCCAGCTGTCGAGACATCGTGCCATGGCTCTGATGAGCCGGTTGCCTTCAAACAGGAGTTAACTTCTGTCTTTTGTAAAAATGCCTATCTGCATTTGTTCTTACATATGTCATAAGATTTTAAGGGGAATGGGCTACATTTTTGCTTTCAGTGTAATCTTTCAGCAGTTTATTCCCCAAGCTAATTATTATCCTTAAAAAAAAAAAACCCACACATCCAAATGTGCCTCAACTCTAGACTGTTTTTTTTTTCACTCACACATTATCCTCTACAGTAGACAGAAGCATCTTTTATCACCTTTCTGCAATCCAACAGTCTTTAGTTTGCCATGCTATTCCTATTTTATGCCCTTTTTCTAAGATGCACATTATTACCCTTGATTACTCCTAACAGAAGTTTTTATTTTTGTCACCCTCTTCAGTTTCCTTTGGCTTTGAGCAGGACTTAAACTGTTCTCAAAATGACAGGTTACCACTGACTGCTGTCACAAAATATTTCTGTTCCATTTTTAAGGACTGCAGGATTGGACATAGCTTTTAAAGGATGTCTTGTCTTACTACCAGTAATCTTTCTACTTATTTACATGGCTCCTACTGTCACACTATGCTAACGCTAACAACACTGTCGTTGGAAAGAAGACAGTGGGGAAGGAAAGCCTTCTCAGACACTCTGCAGAAGAACAGCGGCCGAGAGATTTAGATCCTGGTCCAAACCAGTATGTAGGCTCCAATTCCTACTGTCACTGATCTCAGTGACAAGCCTGAAGTCTAACATCTTCCTTGAATTTGGACTTCAGTGACTTCTTGCAGGTATAGGAAAATTATGGTCCAGCTGAGAACTGAATCTACATCTCGGTATAGATAAATAGCTATCTTGTATCACCAGCCAAACACCATAACCACAGGTGTGACTGTTCTTTCCAATAAAGCCATCGCAGTCATTAAAAATGGTCTTTTCCAGCTTGGCTGTCTGGTTCATGAGCCCTCACAGCTCCGAATACAATGAAACCTACACACAGAATCACAGCTTCTTTGCTTATGGAAAGAAAAAGACTCAGAGTGCTGTAATAGTCAGGAGAATAGGACAGGTCACAGGTGTCAGGTAAAGGGCTTAAGTTAAAGGAATACTATTTCTAAACTCTGAAAATAGGTATTATGGTAGTAAAAATGCTTCTTTCCCATGTCCCCTTGTAAACAATAAGTAAATACAGAAAATAGCCATTCTAAGCTATCAGGAGCAATGGTGACAAAGTAATGTTTTAATGCTCTTTTAAAAAACACTTTTGAAAGTATTTATTTGAAATATCTAAAAGGTTTATTTGTATTCAGTTTTTATAATAATACATTTTTAACCACTTTTACATCAAAAAAGAAGGCATTTCTCAAATTTTTTAATATCAGCCAAATAAACTACAAACAGTTGCATGCTTAAGATAACTATTCAGTAAGGGGTATAAAATCAAGACTGAACTGTACTTCTATTCTCAATTCATTACTAGAACTGTAAGGCCCTCTTCTGGATTATAAATTACTGCATGGGCAAGCGAAGTGCATAGAAACAACAAAGCCAACCAGTGGTACAAGAAGATAAACATTTCAAAGATACTTTCTTTGTACTGTTACCAATTTCATTTCCTGGTTTTCACACGTATCTGTCCATCTCAGTTACTGTAATTTAATAGCAGAGAACAACTTCAACTTCTTAGCGGATTCTTAATGATAAAGCATTTCTTATGCTAGTATTCACAAGAGGAGTGGACGGTCTAAAGAGAGTTGTGGAGAGTTTCTCCACAACTTTGCATGAAGATGCTGTGCAGCCAAGTGACGCTTGCTTATGCTTATTAGCAACAGCATACACAAACTGAGGCATGTGATTCTGCATATATACCTGTCTACCTATGCATGTGACTTTCAGAAGTTATGTTTGAAAATATGGCTTATGCTAGAGGGGGTGTAAAAAACAATGAAGAACCGTTACAATGGTCTTGCCTCAAATCTTCAAGGACTGTACGGTTCCTTGTATGCCTTTTGATTAAATGTACATACACGTACCGTGAAGGCTCCATAAAACCTTCGAAGGGATTTATGTGGATTTGCCTAAGCAAGCATTTATTATCGAAAAGCAAGACGCTTCTCCACAGACAAAATGAAAGAAAATATTCTAGAATGTGCTGTGCAGAATGGCATCATTTTAATGGATCCATCTGGCTGTACACAAGTGAACTTCAACTATAAATTTTCCTTTTTCTAAAAACAGCCACTTATTCTTCTGCTTGGTCATGTATGGTAACAAGAAATCACATACACAGAAATGCAGGAACAGGTAGCAAGTATCCTATTAGTAAAAACTCTGTACAGAACATTAGACATCATTTAATTGGATGGTACATTTTAAAAAAAGAAGGATGCTGAAGAAACCTTCACATATCATTTTTTGGTAAGTTTCTGTCTCCCATCAGCATAGGGCTAATTACGATGGTCCTTCTTCCGTACTTTTGATTTTGGTGCTGCCAAGAAGAAACAAAGGGGGAGAAAAAACACCAGAAGCAAATTACAGTAATACCAGTGCCCGCATTCTTTTAAATTAGGTTGGGATCAAAATGGATCCATTAATGTGAAACCTACCATTGGGATTTTCTTGTCTGTAGAAAGCTTTTAACAGTTCCACTGCTTCTTTGGCACGATAGCCAGAATCGCACTGTTCAAATTAAAATGATGTTCATGAGCACATCTGAGAATAACATGTTCTATGCTTCACAATAATGCCTTAAGTACAGAAGAATTGTAAACAACTGTACTGCCTATTCCACTAATTTAACATGCACCTTTAACTATTTGGGGGTCAGAAAATCTCACTTTCAGGTTGAATACCTCATACGTTTGAAAAATACTATGTCAAGGCTTAGGAGAGTAAATAATTTCCCTAATAACTTCAAGTTAGGCAAAACAAATTTGTTTAGTAACTTCTGTAAAATTTTTATGCAATCTGCAATTTCTTTCTCATTATTGTGTTTCCAACTTACTTCATCTACTCTTCAAGTACTTGGAAACGTAAGAGACATACACCTAGGTATTTGTAGATAAGATTCCTACCAGACAACATAAGTCTACACACCTATTCTTTATTCCCAACAGTCACCTCTCAGACCTTTTTGGTCCTTCCAAAATATTTCTCCAGCCCATGAACATTAATGACAAAGAGTTTGAACACGACTAACACTACATGAATCCCCACCCACAACAGAAAATAATGAATTACACCTATACAGCCCACTGCAGTTGCCTACAGAAACAAAGGAAGGATCTGTAGTAGCAAGAATCTTCTCCTTTCTTCTGAACATACAGAAAAATTAAATACTATGTGCCGATGTTAGCAAATGAACACTCTTCCAGTACAGACTATACAAATTAATTCAGATGCTAGTCTCACAAACACCCTCACAGAAAGATGCTTAGTGTGCTTACACTGGACTGCCAAACAGTATCATCTTGCTGACTAAAATTATTTCTGAGCCTTGAGCCTTTAATGCTTATTTACAATACTGAAATATTACTTATTTTTTACATTCATTAAATCATAAATGTTACATGTAGGAAAGAGCTCTAAGAACCCTAATCAGTATCCTTGTATAAGGCACGATCATCTACAACTGCGTATAATAAATATAATGCTATAAATCTATCCGTATGTATAGGTATATAGGTATACTAGTACAATGCTATAAAACTTCTAGATTTATGCATACTATACCTCCACTGAATGCTTGTCCAGCCTTTCTTAAATGACAAAGATGCCTCATTCTCCCCAGACACGCTGTTCCAGTCCTTCAGCATCCTTACTGTTCAGAAAGTTTCCTGGTATCTAAACTAAATCTCCTCTGCTACCTTTGCAGTCTGTATTTATTTTGGGATCTGAACTATATCGACTAGGCCTAATCTAACGCATTTTACCTCATACATGGATAGAGTGGGAGCAAAAATGTAACCATTTCCAGTGGCTTGGCTAAAAACCAGTAACTTAGTCGACTGCTGTTACTTGATCTTTATTGATTATGTGTTTGTACATTCCGCAGTTTAATTTTTCCCTCATCTCTTCCTGCAGCATACACTTACTGTTCAAAGTATTACACATCTTTTAGATATATTTATTCCTTACCTTGTTCCACAAGTATAATTCTTTCCTTTCCACCCTGATGCATCCTTTTAAATATTTTAAAACTGTCATCAGATTTTCATTAATTTAAGGACTTATTTTTTTTACATTATTTATTTTCTTGTAAAGTCTATTTTACTTGACTTCTGATCATCTTTCATCTGAGTTCTCTTAAACTGATGTGTAACATTCTCAAAGTACGCTAATGAAGCCACGCACAGTACCCTAGCTGAAAAACAAAGGGAAACGTTTTATAGCTTACTTCAAATGGGTCTCCTGTGTCTACCATATCATCAGATGAGATGCTCAAAACTGAGCCGCAGCCTCCAAATCGCTCATTTCGACAGCCATATACAACCCGTGGAATTTATGCGAATGAGTTAAGGTATTAAGTTAAAGAGAAAAGCAAGCAGGAAGCAAAGCAGCCTGATTTAAGTAGTCATTAAATTTCACTAAAATGTGCTTGTACTTTTCAAACTAAATTAGTTTGCACTACAATTCCTCCCTCATAAAACCAGAACTCACTTCTGAGTAACGTAAGATGTATTGCTGAAGATGCACATCCAGCCTTCCTCAGAAAAGGGGAAGCATGAATCCCAAAGCAGCGGCATACAAAGCCATGGCTTACTGATTGTTACAACACTCAAAACAGAACGCTGAACTGAGATTAGCTCATTTTACATAACAACAGGTATCTCTAAAATGTATTTTTATATCCCTAAGAGAAATCGCTGTTTGTCGCAATTGCTCCATTTCTTTTTCATTCTCAAGTCTCTGGCTCTTCACCACGCTGTGAAGGCAGGTGGGTGCAGACTCTCCGAGTGTAAGATGGTACCCGCACTGGCTCTGCCCGACAGTGCCAAGCCCTCTGCTGTGGGCTCGCTGTCAGGAGAGCAACATTTTGACATGCGGTTTCCGAGCATGAGTAAGCACGAAAGGATACTCATCAAGCGCACGGCCGCTGCACACATGATGCAAGGCTCCACAGTGACGTACAGTACTGAGTGTGCAAACACTTCTGTGTAATCTCTGTTCTGTTGCTTGCACCAGTCAAGGACCTGATCGATTGCCACCATTTCTGCATGTCGAGTAGCCTAGGAGATAAAAAGAAACATTTTCTTAAAGTTAGCATTGATTCACAGCTTTAAGCTTCTCACTTGTACAGATACAAATGAAATAAAATGCAATGTCATAAAATTATTCCTTGAAGTCAAAGGCACAGTGGTCTGACATCTAATTTATTAATAATGCAATCATCTTCACTTCTGTTAAAGCTTTCTTGAGAAGTCTCTTTTTAGTATGCTTCTTTGCTCGTTCAAGTTGCAGAAGAAATTTCACGCCGCCCAAACCGCAGAAGAAATACTCAATCCAAGAAAGAACGTATTCAACCTCAACCTCACACGCAGCACACAAGATCCACATGCGCAAGCCTTTTTTTTCTTCTGCCTGTTCCTAGGCAGAGGAGTCTGCTCAGAAGTTCTCCTCTCTCTGTCATGCCAGCACACCAAGACAAGACACGAAAGCTCTGCTTGGGGCTTAAGGGACACACAAAGCCCAACAGAACAACTGCTCAAGCCCACTGTGCTGCCAAGAGCAAGAACGCAGGCCCCGTTAATTTCTCGGGAAACACTACGAAACTGCTCCTACCTGGTACCTATTCCCCCCTCTGACAATGTTACTGTGCCTGCACGGAATAAGCAAGCTGTGAATATGCAATAATTTCAGCACATTTCTGGAACTGCTTGGCCTACTGTGTAGACAGAATATTTTTGGTTTGCACCAGGTTTAACGCTGCCTGGGAACACACACATGCACGGTCAGTCCCTCAAGTAACAGGCAGGGATTGCAGCATATGCCTGATTACAGAAAGACAGAAGAATATTGATTTCTCTTTTTTTAATCCAAGACGACTGAATGAGGAGTACCTCGGAGGTCACAGCAACAGGCACGGCACAAAAGCCTGAACAGAAAAGGCGAAGTGTTGACTTTAATTGCAGAGAGACAAAAAAAAGCAGTGATGTCCCAACAGCACTCTGGAATGTCTGCAGCACTGCGTTTTGCCAATCAAATGTCACACCAAAAATATCACAAAGTACCGGTTACGGAAGGACTCTCCAGTTACAAAAGCCTGACGTTTATTTGAATTAAGGCTGTCAGTATCTTCCTTCTTTTTAATCTGTTCTGGAAAAAGGATGTTTTTGACACAGATATTAGACTGAGACTTAATCAATCCAAATTATCCTTGTACCTCTGCTACGTATGTCTTTATGGGACCTTAGATAACTTCCTCTCAATACTTGAACTTGGGTCAATACCCAGCACTGTGAAGATCTGTGGTGATAACTGTGAGTGCTCTACAACAGATGGCAAAAACTCATGTATAATGTTAGTGATAAGTCTAATACTGTTTAAAAATGTTTTAAAACTCCTACAGAGATCTATGTGGCCCACGCCTACATTAGCAAACAGTACAGTGCAAGAGGAGTGTATCTGGAGAGCAAAACAGTGCTGAGGACTCAGCACCTGTTCAGGGGAGTTCACACTGGTCTAGCTCCAGTTCAGTCCCGCGGACGGTACCCTCCCAGCAACAGCTGGAGCACATCAGGTGTGCTCCCTGAGTGCATCTTTTCAGTACAGCTTCATCTGAAAGGAAGACAGTCTGCTGTCTCCAAGACACAAACCAAAGCACCGTAAGCAGACACAAGCAAGAAGTTTACTCCATGAGTGCACCTGTCATCTGAACTAACATAATAATGAACCCACTTGGAATAAAAACATGGATTTGAATTCATATGCAGACATGACTCCTCCAGACCTACTAGTGAAATGTTGCCATGAAGGTTCCCTAGTCAGATAAATGAGATCACACCAGCTGAAGTCTCAGGGCACACGCTTCATGGAGACACAATGCCCTCCAGCAGAATGATGCCTCAGAACTACTACAGCTACCGTAACTCACAAGTGTAAGTTGTGGCTATTCTAACTTTGTGCCCCTCAGATCACAGGAGACAGGAATAACATACTGGCTTTTCAACTCCCGATACGAACTGAAAGCATACGAGCAATAAGCCTTCATCATCAGAAGAAAACATGCCTCTAACCTATGACTCTGCTTTATACTGGGTACACCAAGTAGCTTTTAGGCCTCTGCTGATCTTGGGAGTGCAAGTTAAGAAAAAATATGCAGCTGCTGTAAGTCATACCGGCTTCTGCGGTAATGCAAGACAGCTACAAAGAAGAGATTGCACTAATATAGACTATTACGAGACTCCAGTGCATCCACATCTTAAGTAATACATACTGGTTTGGTCATCTCGCCTCGTGAAGACATGGGAACACCAGGACAATTTCACCACAGGGTGAGAAAGGATTATTCAAGTTACAGAACAGTCTCTATACAGAGACTAACCAGACTATGGCTCTTAACTCACCAGACATTAGCTTTCCAAGTTAAGATGACTATGGTGGAGGTTTATAATAATCAAGAAAAATGCGGTAAAGCAAACAGTAAATTGTTATTTATTATTTCTCCTAACAAGTGGGCACCCAATGAAATTATCAGACAGCAGATTTAAAACAAACAAAAGGAAGTACTCTTTCACAAAGCACATAATTAAATTGTGGAACTCATTGCCACAGGATGCTACAGAAGCCAAAAACATAAATGAGTTCAAAAACGGTTTAGATAAATTCATGGAGGATATGTGCACAGACATCTATCAGAAACAACGATCCAGATACCGTCCTGGGCTCTGGGCGTCCCTAAGCTATTCACTTTCAGAAGTGGAAAGGCTATGCAAGGGGAAGGTTTACACTCCTCTCTTCTCGTTTCTCAAGCTCCTTCCTTAAGCATCTGCTAAAGGCCCCTCTTAAACACAAGACATGGGGGAAAAAATGACCTTCTAGGGCTGTCTTAAGATTTTATTTCATATTGAGCTATGACTAGATAGTCTTTTTTATTGACTTGCTGTGTGTAAAATAACATAGCAAAAAGATGATTTTCATCTTGAGTCACTAACTAAATTCATAAGCTTCTATAAGTCCTTACTGTTTTTTAACTTGCCCAATCTTCTATGTTATTTTAAAGCCAAGAAAAGAAAAGCAGGTAAGAGTAGTGAGGGAAAAAAGAGAATTGTTAGAGAGTGGCAAATCGTGTTCCAAGGAGAAATTATTTGAAGGTGACGTCAGTGGGGAAAAAGCCTTAACAAAGCCTTAAAACAGTGCCCCAAACTGTGGCAAATGTTTTATAGACAAATAGAGATACCATCACTGCCCTGAAAAGCTTACCTTCTAAATCTTAGACAAGAATTAACAAGTGAGAGTGAAGGGGGCCAAAGCTCAAAGTTCTATATTATCTCGTGGCTTCATTAGTAATTTAAGAGTGCGAACAATACTTCGTTTTCAATTATCATGTGCTGTACTTGCAAGATGATCTGGGCAAAGACATATGCCACAGTGACCCAACAGAGGATAACAGAGAAGTCTGCATATATCAACAGATGACCTTAGACAGACAGCATTTTAGTGGGAAGCGAATGATGATGGCATCACACACAGAAATAAAGATGCCAAAAAAAAAAAAAAAAAAAAAAAAA
>Ga0065711_1027438_pt1 | contig 49506 bp, 43 predicted proteins | sample Hoacrofraction12_FD_59098 | JGI IMG/M metagenome (GOLD analysis project Ga0065711, IMG submission 59098) | Hoatzin crop microbial communities from Cojedes, Venezuela - Epithelial fraction 12 v2 (version 2) | ecosystem: Host-associated > Birds > Digestive system > Esophagus > Crop | place... | reverse complement strand
CAGGACAGAGCTGGAGCTGTGGGAGCGGGGCCAGAGGAGGCCCCAGCAATGATGCGAGGGCTGGAACCCCTCTGCTGGGAGGAAAGGCTGGGAGAGCTGGGGCTGCTCAGCCTGGGGAGGAGAAGGCTGCCGGGAGACCTTAGAGCAGCTGCCAGTGCCTGGAGGGGCTGCAAGAGGGCTGGAGAGGGGCTGGGACAAGGGCAGGGAGTGATGGGACAAGGGGTGATGGCTTTGAACTGAAAGAGGGGAGATTTAGATTAGATATTAGGAAGAAATTCTTCACCATGAGGGCGGTGAAACACTGGCCCAGGTTGCCCAGAAAAGCTGTGGATGCCCCCTCCCTGGCAGTGTTCAAGGCCAGGTTGGATGGGGTTTTACGCAACCTGGTCTGGTGGAAGGTGCCTCTGCGCATGATAGGGGTGTTGGAACGAGACGATCTTTAAGGTCCCTTCCAACCCAAACCATTCTCTGATTCTATGATTCAGGAGGAACACAGACAACGTTTGGCACCTCTGACAGGCAGACCACTGTTGTGCCAGGAGTGGTTGCAGGCAGCCACAATCAAGATGCCAAATATCCTGGAGTCACAAGAGAACCTGTGTAGCTCTTTCATGATCCAGTCTTTCAACCTCTGCTCAGAGCCTGCATTTTCCAGCCCATTCTGAGAAATTCTGCATTACAATTACAGCTAACGCTACGGCATTGAACAAAATCATAGAGGCTGGAAGGGACCTCTGGAGATCATCTAGTCCAACCCCCATTCTCAGGCAGGGTCACCTACAGCCAGCTGCCCAGGACTGTGTCCAGCTGGGTTTTGAATATCTACAGGGATGGAGACTCCACAACCTCTGTGGGCAACCTGTGCCAATCCTCACTCACCTTCACAGTAAGAAAATGTTTTTCCTCTGTTTAGTGGAAGTCCTTGTGTTTTGGTCTCTGCTCATTGCCTCCAGGCCTGTCACTGGGCACCACTGGGAAGAATCAGTCTCTGTCTTCCGTACTCCCCCACAACAGGTATTTATCTGAATGCACAACAAGGATGGATCCAAGCCCTGGGGCTCAGCTGAATTTCTCAGATCAGGAGTGTGTGAAAGCCACAGGACTGGTCTGGGGCTCAGGGGAGTTTGGGCTGTCCTTTCCCTGCCAGTGACTTGTTGTGTCCCCCGGGGAAGCCACCTCACTCTGTCATTTCCATGCCTGCCGTGTCTCTTTGCATTAAAAAAACCCACAGTCATGGATAAATGGCTCCTCCTTTTTATTATTTTAAAAAGGCTTTAGAGTCTACTCTTGATGTAAAGAATTCCACTTCTGTTTAGCAATAAAATGGGCAAAATTTCAGCAATAGCCTCAGCTTGATGAGAAATGGGTGTTTTCTCGTGTTCCATAATGCATGTTTTTTGTCCTGAGGTGCCCATGTGGTGCTAGGAAAAGAGAGAGGAGAAAAGGGGAGGATTTCCTTGTTGCATGAAATTGTGAGAGCTTGTGCATCAAGGCTGCTAAGGAAGAGAGGGCAACAGCATGATTCAGACATGCTTTTTGCAGATTCCAGCTGCATTTGCCACTGAGCCTGCTCTTGCAGTCACTGCTTAAAGACCCAGCTGGGGTAAGTTCAGGCTCTCATTTTGAAACTCACCCCAGATGCAATCTCAGAAACGTGGTGGTTTGGGTTATGTCCATGTAGCCTCATCCAGAACCTCTTCAAAAAGCTACTCCAGCTGCCTGTTGGTGGTCAGAGAGAAGGACCCAAGTGTTAGTCTGGGTAGGTGGGCATGAAGGACTTTTTTGTTCATGCTTAGCAGTCAGATGTTGGTACGGTAGCTCACTGATGCTTCTTTCCCCAGCTTTATTCTGGTTGGTATTGCTCTGGGATTGCTGCATTATGGGCACCAGGAAAGTTCCGCAGTCACCTGCTGTTGACTGAGATCCATTTAATGAGTTGCCAGAAAAACAAGTGTAAAGCCAGCCAAATCTCTATGGTGAGAATTAGGTATGAGTGGTTTGTGACTGTGAACTGTGACTCAGACTACCCATGTCCTGATCTCAGCCTTCAAATTATCCTTTCAGTTAGGATGAGGGCTTTCTGCCTTGGTCTTGAAGACCTTCATGACAGGGATCAGCTCCCCCTATGCTTTAGAGAGAAGTGGTGACATGGAGTGGGAATATACAGCCTCCTGTGCTACAAAAAATCACAATGCCACCACTGTTTGACCCAGAGTAAAATAACAGCGAAGCAAAGGAACTTGCCCAGGACTGTGCCCCCCGTCTTCTTCAGAAGTGGGAACAACCCTGAGCATTCCCAGTTGTGTTTGATGCTTATCAACATGACAGCAGTTTTTTTAATGAGAAACTGAACCTTAATCCTCACTATCTAGATGGGCTCTTTTTTTGTTAAGTAGTTGTGAAACACTTGATCAGAAAAGTGTCTCTGAGCTTTAGAGGAGTGAGAAACCCCCACACACACTTTCACAGAAAGGTAGGGATGTGGACTCCCAAAGCAGACGCTGGTGTGAGACAGCGAGAACCCTCTGGGTACCTGCGTGTGTGACATCCAGACATCCTCCTGCATTCATAAAATTAGGGTCAATAACACCATTACTGATGCTAACTACGGCAGCCCGATTTCCCAGAGTGCCAGCTGTAATAAAACAGCTCCCCAAATGTCAGGCTGAACATAAAGGATATTAGAAGCCTAATGGAGCACATTCGTACTTCTAATTGTGAGTAAAATATCAGCAAACGACTGAATACTTTGACAGGGTTGTTTAATAATTAGGCCAGGATGCAAGAGATGAGATTCAGCTCGCTGCTGAAAATGAGGCAGGGCTTATGATGAGGGGAATAAAAAGAGCCTTTTTTGCAAAGGCAATTTGAGACAAAATGTTGGTAGAAGAGTGCTGTAGAAAATGTCACGGATATGGTCTCAGTGTGCATAGTCAACGGGAGGGCGAGTTTGTTGCACTGATTGCCCAAGGAGGAGACTGCCAGAACTAGATGTTGGTGAATAAGCGAAGTTTAAAGAGCAACTTTGTCGTGTTTGCTTTCATTTGGGTTTTTACATCAAAGACCTCATTTACACTCTCCTCCAAGCAAAAGGCTGAAAGGGGCAGAGCCATCCTGCTACCTGAGCAGCAAGAAAAGCCCCGCGGCTTTGAGCGAGAAACATGAAAGACCATCTTTGTGACCCTGCTTTGACTTTGACAGTCTCTGGAGATTCTCCCCATCTCTTGATTCCTGCACTCCTCTGAGTGATGCCATCCCTCTGTGTAGCTCCTGGAAACTCTCAGGGAGGTGTTTGGAGTTGCAGAGATATGGGAAGTTTTCCTTGTCCTACATGGGGACTTGGCACTTTGACCACCTCCTCTCACCGCTGTGTGGGAGAGACCACTACCTTTGCTGATTCCACCCTAGACTGTGTCCATCAACGGCACCGGGATGGGAAGAGTGTGGCCAGAAATGGCACAGAGGGTCTGCACAGGACAAAGAGGGTGTTGTGAAGATAAATATGGGGAGTAAACCAAGGTAATAAGATACTGCTACGATAGAGGCTGATGAAAGCCTGCGACAGATAGGCAGGAGATGTTTGAGAAGATCCCAGTGGATTTTAGGTTACAAATTTCCCACCAGTGTGGTGCTGGCTGGATTTTGGGACAGGAGAATGGGTGAAATGATCTGCTCTTGCCTCCATCGGTTGTGCTTACAACAACTCCCATGGCACTTTTGGCAAGATGAGCAGAGTGTGATTGCTGGCATCCTGGCCCTCTTCCAGTGGTAATAATTACATCCTGCCTCCCCAAATCCCTCCCATACTCTCAATTAGAAACAATTTTCTTCTTCACTTCATGACCCAAACGATTGCCTTGATTAGTTGTGCAATGTTGATTAAACAAGCCAGTTCCTATAGGTGGTTGGGAAGGGCTTGGGAGTCCATTGGGATTTGAGCACTGATGGAACGCACAATATTAATAGAAATCAATAGAATTAATGGGTTAATTCCATGCTAATACATAGTGCTGGAGGAGAAGTTAGGCTAATGAAAATGCATGTATTCCCTAAACTATTCCATTTGCATCAGATGATTCATCCACTACTGCTTCTTTCAAACAACATTAATGAGATTAAAAGCACATTTACTAAGTGTACATGACCAAGGGGGGAAGGGAGAACAAAGTTGCTTTCAGCAAGCTCTGCCTTACCAAATTCTCTACATAAGGTACTCTCTCTGCACCTGGTTTTTCGCAGGTCACCTGGGGAGCAGAGGAGAACCAGCGAGATTTTCCTTTGAAGGCAAGCAACTGTCTGCTAGTGACTGCAGGATGGTTTGCCTAGATATGGATGCTTCCCTAGATCTGCCCTGGGCTAGCTGAAATAATGCTGAAAAGTGAGAAGCTGTAATAGCTGTCCTGATGCCATGCTAAACCCTGCCTTGCATCAGCTTTGTTGTTCTTCTACTGGATAGATCCACCAAAAATCAAAGTTATAGCTCCTAGGTTTTCCTTCATCTGGTGCTGATTTTTGATTGGAAATGGGTCTTGGTGGCACCAGTGAAATGGGGTAATAATTGCAAATACCTGGGTCTGCCAGAAGAAATGCATGTTGTCAATATGCTCAGATATCCCTGTATAGCATTTGGCCCCAGACTCGTCAAAGGCTGAGTGGAACTATTGGTGAAGTGGGGTTCATTTAGGCTGGAGGAGAGGTGCAGGAGGGTACAGCCTGGAGCAGCAGAGGAGATAATCCATCCCTTGCATCCTTTTATAAAGAATAGGAAGTCATCATCTTAACATGAGGCAAGATTAGGAGTTAGGAAACACTTTCTGAGCACTGAGAAAGAGAAACACCGGAGCTGGAGATGTGATGGAAGTGTTTGAAATGAAAGTTAGACGCACATCTCTCAGGGATGAGTGCAATTGCAAGTCAAAACTGTTATTTTTGACTCAGGTCTCAGAGAAGCCCAGGTAAAAGGTTTCAAAACTGTCCACACTCCATTAAATTTTTCATCCTTGTCTTGTCCTTGCAAGACCAAAAGCCTCCCCACCTGGATCTTGGTGACCACAAACCCAACTTTGCCTGCTGAAGAAAATATTGAAAGAAATATTCTTCCAAGATACCAGGGATTTGATAACCAAATCACAGAATCATAGAATCATAGGTTGGAAAAGACCTCTAAGATCATCAAGTCCAACCTTCCACCCAACACCACCATGCCTACTCAACCATATCCTGAAGTGCCACATCTACACATTTTTTGAACACCTCCAGGGATGCTGGCTCAACCACCTCCCTGGACAGCCTATTCCAATGCTTGACCACTCTTTCAGTAAAGAAATTTTTCCTAATATCTAATCTAAACCTCCCCTGACACAACTCGAGGCCATTATCTCTTGTCCTATTGCTAGTTGCCTGGGAGAAGAGACCAACACCCGCCTCACTACAGCCTCCTTTCAGGTAGTTGTAGAGAGCAATAAGGTCCCCCTTCACCCTCCTCTTCTCCAGACTACACAGCCCCAGTTCCCTCAGCCGCTCCTTGTAAGACTTTTTCTCCAGACCCTTCACCACCCGGGCAGCTTACAACTCACTTCAAAAACGAGAGAAGAGCTTGCTGTGGGGTAGTCCAGACATCAGCCACAGGGCAGCCTCAGCCTTAAGACAAACCCCGCCAAGCAGGCAGTTATTCTAACCGAGCAGAGCAGGCTGCAAAACCTTTGGAGTTTGTTTCCGCTCTGTGGGAAATATTGACAAAACCAGAGGCAAGAAAGACTGTCCCTCTGAATTTTTGGCAAAAAAGAATATGTTTTTTTGGCCGAAAAGGAGGTGATTTGGACTCTTAGCTGCATCTGTAGCACATGCTGGGAGACGAACTCCAGCTGAAAAACTCAGAGCAGAAATGAGCCAGGTTTCAGGACCTACCATGGCCACATTTGTCTTTGTTTGGGAACATTCAGGTTTTTGATTTAAAGGCAAAAATATCTACCATCTTCTGTTTCCCCATGCATCTCTACTTGCTCTGTGTAAGGCCAGAGCTTTGGGTAGGTAAAAAGAAATGCTCAGTCCCACAGCACTGCTTCAAGAGGTTATTTTTGCACCAATTTTACTTTTACATCCATGCTTAGGAATGAATTTAGTGGTCAGAGCTGCTGTCAATATGCAGGCAGATGAAGTTGTTACTAATGTTAGCAGATATTTTTTTTTAAATTGCCATTTGGGACAACATTTCCCCTGAAAATAGGACTTGCCCAAAGTAAATTGTAGGGAAGAGGTTGTTTCATTTGGGGGAGGGATGGGCTGGCTAGATAATTTGAGGTAAATCCCTCCTTTTTGGTCTAAATGAGGTTTCTAACCAATTCTGCTTTACTGAGTGACACTGCAGCTAATTTTGGGACTAAATTCCCCAAATTCCTTGCTCTCTCTATGGCACTAGCAACAAGCTTTCTCCTGCTGTCGTGCGGTCTCTTTTCCTCTCCATGGGTAGCTATGAGACAGTGCTTTTACCCAGTCATGCACATGCAATATCAATACAGTATTTTCCTTAATTTAGTAAAAGTGACATTGATTTCCTGCTTGATCTATTGTTCTTCTGGACCCGAGCACCATTGTGTTTTTCACATAATGTTCTTCATATTCAGAAGCACTTATGCAATGTGGGAACCTCATTTCCAGAAGTGTTTTACAATTTTAGGAGCGTGTCTCCCAGACTACAAGACCAGGAGAAATCTCTCATTCCTGTGCCCATTGGTGTGCCTTGGCCCTGGACCAAAACTGTGTCAAGGGTTCAGTACACACCAGGCTCTACTTTGATCTATGCTTTGGTCTCCATAGGAAGGAAACCTGGAGGCATAGCCTGGAAGGACTCAGGGACCAAGCAGGTCAAGACCCTAATTTCTGTGACTTTTCCTCTTCTCTTGATGAAGTATGAGTTAGTTAGCACTGTAGAGATGCAGGAGTCTGTCTTCACTGGGGCTACCTTGAGTGATGGCTGCCAGGACTAGTCATGGGTGTGGGCAACCATGGTACAAAGACACTTCTGGTTTGTGTGCACACCTGTGTGTTTTTAGGACTCCAGGAGGAGGCAAAATGGACATGAGATGTCCCTACATTATCATCCAAAGACAAGCAGGGCAGATTAAGCCCAAGCTGCTGCTTCCTCCACTCCCAAGTCAAGATGTATGATCTCACATGCAGCCCAGTGGCCTTACTGTGGTGACACCTGGGAAGCGTCAGGCTGCAGCCTGCGAATCCCACGTAACTGTCATGTGTACTGGTTCTGGGAATTGTGCCCACAAGGCAAGGGATGTGACAGACATACCCTTCACATGGTTTTTCTGCTGCTGAACGTGACTTGGAGGGCTTCACTCTGCACTCAGAGCAGCCAAATACCTGCAGTGCTCAGCAGGAGGTCAGTCCATGGTACTCTGTTTGATACAGTCCTACATAAGAAAGTAGCAAATGAAAACCCAGTCTCCTGATCTTCATTTTCATATCTTTTATTCCTGATATGTACCAAAAAAGGGAACATCACTGAGTATTCACAGCAGAGATTCTACAACAGCCTTGCTGACCATTGGCAGGGACAGAGCCCCGACCCAGCATAGGTATTTGTACCTCCAGAAGAGGAAGCAGAGATGGCCAGGCACACCAGCAAATCATCCAGCCCATGAAACTTACCTTTGATCTCATACTTTTTATACACCACTGACTTCACTGCAAAATCAACACCACCAAAAATAAGACCAAGGTCTGTTCATTGTGCACTAGAAGCATCTCTGAGGAATTACTGTGGCTTTAAAGTTGTTTAACTGTGATTAAAACCTTGTTCTTACATTAATCCATATTTCACAGGCCTTTTTTTGGATGTTTCACATTGTGAGTCCGCTGGGGAAATTCCAGCTGCATGTTCTAGATTCATGATCTGTTTTATTTTGTCATCTATTCAGTCTCTCGTCACTGTGGCTACTCAGTCAAAGCAAAGGAAAATTATGGTGGCTTTCCCCCAGGCTTTCGCTTCAGTACAGTTGTCTGAGTCAGCCGTGTTTTCACTCGATTGTGCCATCTTCTGATTTCACAAAATTGGGGATTTCTCTGTAGAGAATGGCATTGCAATGAGGTGGGAATATGCAGCACAAGTGTAGTACAAAATTCCCAGTTCGGAAAACCAACCTAAAGAGGGACTGTCTGAAGCAGGGGTGGATGGAGACCAGTGGTGACTGGTTCATGACTTAGAGCCAGCAGACAACTAAGACTGCAACCAGCATCACTAGCAAGAGGATTGCCTAGTTCAACATCATCAGCCTAGACTTGTAGGAGATGTAAGAGTCTTGAGGGCACAATGCTTGCTGAACCCAGATGAGCTTCACAGGTCAGAGAGAAGCTCAGCCCACCTCAGATCTGTTGCCATTGTCTGTCCCTGAAAAGTTCCCCACAAGAGCTGCAAGAAACTGAGCACTTCAGGGGGATGGCTGTGGCCGCTGGTGACACAGGGGTTCCTTGAAAGAAAGTGAATCCATCTCCAGAAAAGAGTCAAAATCAGACTGAAATCATCAAAAACCTCTCAAGGATTTAGGAACTTCATCATCATTTAATCAGACATTTCCAAACTGACTTGTTCTTCAACACTGGAGACTGTGCCGCAGTGAGCACGGAGTGCCATCAGTGACACTGCCCTTTGGGATCTGCTCCTGGGCACAGTCAGGCCATATGAGCAAGTCACCTTGGCTGGGTAAACCAGCCATGCACAGGCACCTCTGTGCTGCGCCTGGACCTAGCTCTAGAGTGCTCCAGGTTCACTCCAAAACCATGAGAAACAAACACCCTATGGCTATCACTTACCTTGCAGTAAACCTGGGTTCTCAAAGCTCTGAGTGCAGAACCCAACATCCAAACCCACCTCTCAGCTGGGGAAATTAAGGCGTGGAAATGTTGAGGGACTTCCAGTGTCATTGTTAGGAACTAGATCAGAAGTCCTCATCTGAAGTTCATGTTGCTGCAGACCACACCATCCCACCAGGCATACACGCCACCTCTCTCAAACAGGCTACATGTCCTCTCGTGAGACACAAACCATACAACGTGGTGCTCACTACTGCTCCCATGTGTGCTCTTTAGTCGTAGAGGATTTGGGGAGGGAGGGGGTTCAGCAATGCCTGAAGATGACATGCCTGTGCCCCTCTCTAGGGTAATTTGCAAAGCTGTGAAGTGTTTATTTTGGAGGCACTGAGGACAGTGGGAGGTCAGCACAGGTACATTACAGCTGCTAATATCTTGTGGGGGAGGAGAGGAAGAATGGTTAAGCTAGAAAAGCCAAGCAGTGAAAAGACAGGCGATGACAAATTCAAGGCTGGCTGTGCAATTTAATTCCTTTCCCCTGGTGCATATCCATTCTGATATGGTCTTTAATTGCATGATTAAAAATATTGATACTGTTCTTGGACAAGATAACATTCTGTAGTGTGGAGGTGTTGAGTAACTGAAGACACAAATCCTTGTCACTGGTCCATAAGCAAGGCAGCTTCGAAGAGCTTTCTCTTTAGCTGAATGCTGGGTCCGCTTTTCCAGAATGGGAGGAAAAACGCAATCCCTTGTCGCAGAATAATGATATTCTGGCAGAGAGAGGATCTGGGGGCCACGGTGGATAGGCAGTCCTGGCGATTTGCTGAGAAGATGTTGTATGTAGGACTCAGACCTTTCATGGACACAGAAATGAAAGCTCGATATTAGAGCAGACGAGCACAGCTGGGATGGATGCCAAAAAAGTGGGGATTGGCCCCCTCCCCATGCCTGGGAGGGCATATTTTGAACTATTGGGTCAGTAAAGAGCTGCAGAAATAGTCTGTATTTCTCCAAAAACCCTCCAGGGACAAAGATTTTAAGCAATGAAGCTGTTGCAGAAGGGAGATGAGTGGTGCAGTGATTCTGTTATCCAAGTGTTTTCAAGAGGAGGGGGAAAAAAGATTTAAACCGCACAGGGAAAGCAGTACCAAGAGGTGGGGGAAGAAGTTGGGCCAGATACAACCCAAGCAGCCAAAAGAAGCATGTTTTGGCAAGAAGGGTGATTAACCATTGGAACAAATTACCCAGGATGATAACAGATTTCTTTGTCTCTGGAGGTCTTCTAGTCAACGGGGGCTCTTCTCTGGAAAATACACTTGAGCCAAAGAGAAATTATAGGAGCCATTACCACTGTAAGTAGATGCAATCCTCTGGCCTGTGTAAGGGAAAAGGTCAGCTCTGACCTCCTGGCCTCTGAACTTGTGAATCATACAGTCCTGCTTTCTGAAGGGCCCCTGCCTCGCTCACGCAGGCAGCGCTGAGAGATTTAATCAACTACTTGCTGACCACAGCAGAACGGCGAAGCTCGCTCATGCTGGCTGTAACGCAGGTCTTGATAGAGGAACAGCCAAGCGTTCAGACCTTCCCCTCTTCCACCCACGGGTGCTTTTTGCTCCCAATAACCTTACACTGACCCACTTCCAGACTATGTATATTCTCTGTGTTTCTGGCCCATGACCGCATCCACCCTCTGTTCATCCAACAGAGACCCTTCATTCCTACAATCCTAATGCCTACCCTAATTTTCTGCCTCTCCTTGACCTTGTTTGCTCCATAGCAGCTGCTGACAACTCGATATAAGACCACACAGGCAAGGGATCTTGCACTTACACCAACATCCTAAATGTGCCCATCTTCTGCATTTCCAGCAGGACCCTCCTCTGAGATTGTACAGGCTCTTCATGGGTGGGTCTGGTCTGGAGACAGGCTCGTGCCCATTCCCTCTTGGCTGTCATCTCTCCCTCATGATTTCTATAGTTTTAAATGGGTGTAGCAATCTCCTTTCCCCAAGGGAACTGCAGTCACTACCTCTTTTGGTGATTCCCAACCTTCTTCTGCATCCGGGACCTTTCTGCTATTAAGCAGGGCACCATGGAGTCTGCACTGTAGGAGCTTAATTTTTCCTTGGGCACTGGGAACGGTGAGTTCTTCCACAGCTGAAAAAACACTTTGAAGATGAAAAGCAGCCTGTGAAGCCCTTTGCTTTGTTGTTTATCCCTGCAGACAGCCAGGAACGCTGGCCCCTGACTGCAATAGCACTTGTGAACAGCAGTATGACTCTATAAGGTGAAAGGCAGCAGAGGAACCGGACTTGAGTGGTAGTATTGTCCCTGGCCAGGTCCCAAGAAGCTCTGAATTACTTTTCAGCATGTGGTGGAGGAACGGGGTCCCCACAGTCAGATGCTGGCACAATTTTGTGTTGTCTTCAGCAGAGCAGCACGGGGCTGAGAGTCGCCTCAATGTGCCCTGTGGGGGAAAAAAAGGGTTATTGAAATAACAAATGCCATTCAAGGAGAGCTATGGTTAGCTGGACTTTATACAGACAGTTATGGAGAAAGCTGAACTTTATTGCTTCTGGCTTTTTCAGCTGCCTCTGGTCTATTCAAACTTCGTGACACTTAATATCAGATGAAATGTTAAACTTCTTTAAACTGGCCAACTGAAGTCAACACACAGCAGGGAAGAGAGACCAAACACACTACTACCTACGTTGATTAGATGATAGAAAATGTGATTTCCCTTTAAAGGTCCCATTGATTTAAGGGTCTGAAATTCACTGAAGTGTAACAGAGTTTTTAATAGTCCACATGTTCCTGGTAAACCTTCACATTCAATTTCCCTTATGCTCTTCTCTTGTATTATCCATCATGATCATCTTCCCCCAGCTCTCCTCAGCAAGCAATTCTGAATTTCAGGCTTCTTTGCAACCTGGTGACCTTTCCCCCTCCCCGGCCTAGTATGAAACCTATGAATTATCATTGAAAGTATGATGTAAATAATTGCATGAGTACTGCAGCCAGTAATTAAATTCTAGGATTCTGCTCCCGTTCCTGTGTGGACTCTTGCTTTACAAGGGTAAGAGAAGCCTTCGAGCAACTTACTAGACCTTTGTATGGATCAAGTTGTCTTGGTCTGGAAGATCATTTCCTACAGCAAAATTTTTTGGTTATTTCAGCTGAGACTGAAAACAGATTTCCAGAATAGGAATAGGGAGGTCATCAGGAGAAAGTTCAGCATGACGGCTCAAACCTTGCTTAATAACTTACTATTATTTAATTTCTTTCCATCCCCTGGAACCTCTAGGATGGAAGGAATACATAACTGCCTTAAATGCAGGTCTAACTCAGGTGAAGGTATCATGACTTTAAGGATGCTGTTTAGGAAGTGTTGCTTTCCGGGGGACCCAGTGTTTATAGCTGATGGACACCTCTGGCGCTTTGCTGCTGTGTTACATTACGAAAGCCCATACCACGTTAAGCGAGCTCTGATTCTAGCGGGCTGGCTCCACATGCTTTATTTAATTCCTGACACAGGCCAGGGGTCTTCTCTTTAATCGGCTTGCTACTTCCCCCATCAATGAAGTTAATGATCCCTGCTTTGGCCACATTTGACACCTGGGACTTACATTTTCATTGTCATCTCTTTTTGTTTCAGAGCACCTCCAGTGAACATCCTGTTCCTCTGTGACCAGGATTAAGCTCCAAGGGTCGTATCCCTCTAATTTCATATAAATGAGTACCTACAGCTGAGTTGGTTTCCCTGCCTGATGCTCTGCTTGGCTTTCAGTTGCAGCTCCAGAAATGTGCAGGCTTCCCACGGGACTGTGTCCCATCTGCAGTCCCACTGATGGCTCAGATACCCTTGAGCATCTTGCATGGCACTACGTGCCCACATGTGGGCAATCAGCTCCCCTAAAAATATAGGAACATAAACATCTAGCTCAGATGGGAGCGACTAAATGAATGCCAGACAATTCCCACCTGCCTTCCTACGTACAGCTCTCCTATGACAAATAATTTAATTATTTGCCTTTTACTCTATATTTTCTCACTTATTTTTTTAACCCACTGCCCCCATGGTTCATTATCTGCCCATTTCTGCGTACTCCCTGCCCAGTGCCTCAACTCCGCATCTGCTGAGGAAGCCAGAATGTCATCTTGGTTTTGGAACAACGTCAACACATAGTCAGTTTTTCTTCACTCTTTCTCTCTCTGTCTCACATTGTTTCAACTGTGATTCCCTGTTCCGTGGCCTCCACATTGGTTTTATGCCTTTTATTACTAACAGTTAGCCAGATGAAATACCTTTCACTCTCTCTTTTATGAGATGTATTTGAAAAGACTTGCCAAAGCTGCTTAGATCTTTCAATGAACCTTCTTACTGCTCTGCACAGCACTCTAAATATTACACCAGGTACAATTGCAAGGCTTGTATTGCTTCAAATGTAGATTTTTAACCTGAGTTTGATGATTAAAATAGCACCTCTGGGTCTAACCTGCAGTCAGCCCCTGATGTTCTGGGCAGTGTAGATGTACATAATAAGGAACACTCCTGTGTGTAAAGTTGTATTAATGCATAGACTGGAGTTATTATGTGACTGTATTGGTATAGACTATACTATCACACTGATTTGGGACGAGAAGGGTGGATTTCCGCTCCCTCTGGATTACTCATGGCATGTCCCAACTTATGAATCCTTGCATTTACAGCCTCAATGTCCTTTTAATGAGGAATTTTGTTTCTTTCAGTATAAGTTCTTATGGTTTTGTCCTTTTGCTCTTCCAGCACAGCCTGTCTCTTCCCTTCCATGACCTCCCACCCCTTGTTTGTTGCCTGTCTCCCCCCATCAGCCTCGTTGGCTATGGGGGTGGTCACAGTCAAGTGAGGCTCCCAAGTCTCTCCTGTAGTTGCTGAAGGCATGAAAGTGTTTCCAGAGAGTAACTGCAAGCATTTTTTAGGTTCCTCTATGGAACTCTTAATCAAGACTCTTGTGATCTATCTGGCCTTCTGTAAAGCCTTCGACACAGTGCCTCACAACATCTTTCTCTCTAAATTGGAGAAATACGGATTTGATGGGTGGAATGTTCGGTGGCTAAGGAATTGGTTGGAAGGTCGCAGCCAGAGGGTAGGGGTAGTGGTCAATGGCTCGATGTCCAAGTGGACGCCGGTGACACATGGTGTCCCTCAGGGGTCCATATTGGGACCAGTGCTGTTTAACCTTTTCATCAGTGACTTAGACAGCAAGATTGAGTGCACCCTCAGCAAGTTTGTAGACGACACCAAGCTGAGTGGTGCAGTTTACACACCAGAAGGACGGGATGCCACCCAGAGGGATGGCTGGGGGATGAGGGGATGGAGACCAGCCCTGCTAAGAAGGGCTTGGGGGTGCTGGGGGATGAAAAGCTGGACATGAGCCACCAATGCGTTCTGGCAGCCCAGAAGGACAACCGTGCCCTGGGCTGCATCCTCAGCAGTGTGGGCACAGGGTGAGCGAAGGGATTCTGCCCCTCTGCCCCACTCTGGTGAGACCCCCCGGGAGTCCTGTGTCCAGCTCTGGAGCCCTCAGCACAGGACAGAGCTGGAGCTGTTGGAGTGGGGCCAGAGGAGGCTGGAACCCCTCTGCTGGGAGGACAGGCTGAGGGAGTTGGGGCTGTTCAGCCTGGAGAAGAGAAGGCTGCGGATAGAGCTTAGAGCAGCTGCCAGTGCCTGGAGGGGGCCTATAGGAAAGATGGGGAAAATATTTTCAGCAGGGATTGTAGAGATAGGACAAGGAGCAATGGCTTTAAACTAAGAGAGGGTTGATTTAGACTAGATGTAAGGAAGAAATTTTTTACGATAAAGGTGGTGAAATACTGGAACAAATTGCCCAGAGAAGGAGTGGAGGCCCTGTCCCTGGAAACATTCAAGGCCGGGTTGGACGGGGCTCTGAGCAACCTGATCCAGTTGAAGATGTCCCTGCTCATTGCAGGGGGATTGGGCTAAATGACCTCTAAAGGTCCCTTCCAACCCAAAGCATTCTATGATTCTATGATCATGTTTGTGTTGACTACTTCTCTGCAGTGATGCTGAAATATATATTATCTACCTATTATGTACTTACATTTAAATACATACTTCTATATATGTAAATACATATATGTAAATACATATCTATAGTTGTATACCTAACTTCAGGGTATCTTGCATCAGTACTCATTTCCTTCTGCATTTTCTCTTCCTCTCCAGCAAGAACCTTCTCCAGTTTTTCCAGCTTGGCTTCCTTCTCTGATCTCAGTTTCTGCCTCCTTTGTCCTCACTTATGCTTTGGGCTTGCTAACTCCAACCTTCATATTTAATATCTGGTGTCAGAAGCAAAAAAAGATCAGCCTGAGGAGAAGAGATGATAGATAGATCCAATGACCTGGGTTGGTACAGACATGTACACAGTTTTGTCTTTGAACCCAAGGTTGCCTGGAAAAGTGCCACTGGAGAACATATAGTAGAACCCTGTGGTTTTGTAAAGTCGGGAGAAGGATCTCTGCTCTTTGATTTTAATCATCATCCATCTTCATAAAACTTCAGGGGGGTTTAGCTTTTGTTTGAATGAATTCTGTGACTTCCAGAGAAAACAGAGGCGGGGGAGTATAATTGAGAGCTTGTTTAGTGCCAAATTCATCTTAAAGCAGGGAATGCAAATCGCATAGCAAGTGTTGAATTATATATGATTAAAACTGCTTCAGTCCTTGCAAAGAAAAATAAAAAGAGCCTTTTTATTCACCAGTTAATCATGTACAAAAAAGAAGTGGATGGAACAAAAATGAACTTAATCACAGAAAAAGGGGTCACAGTTCCTTCTTGACATATGGCTGGGTTCTCTATCATAACAGCCCAGTGCTGAATGCACTGCCATTTAAGAGTTTTAAAGAGGTACATTAAGAAGAGAGCTCGTTGATAAACGACCCTTTAAAAATGGGTGAGACTCTCTCCTTACCAATGAATGCTCAAGGTCTGCACAGTTGTCTTGGCCCATTTTGGAGGCTCTTGTGTTTTTCAAGCCAGGCAGAGCTGGAAGGTTTTTCAGTGCTTAGTTATGCGTAATGATGTATAGAGCAGATAAGAGTGTGTTGAAACCACTGAAGGCATGATCCAAATACTGTCCATTTTTGCTAACAATTGTTAGTCTGGCAGTAGTTCAAGTCAACACCCATGGACTTTCCTGATCTAGAAAGTGCCAGAGATCAAACAAAGAAAATGTGATTATCTCCATGCTTCTCTACAGTGAGAATGGTTACCTGAAAATGAGCCCTGGCCCCTGCTGAACCAACAATGTTGACATGCTCTTAGGACTGTTTGATGCAGTGGGCTGCATGGCTCCCTCAGAGAGCTTGCTGAACTTCATGTTCCCTCTGCCTTTGAAGGTATTACGCTTCTTTTGCTATTGTCAAGAGTGGATAAGGGGGTGCTACATGCTCTGCCTTAACATCAAGCCTATAGAGCTGGTGTTGAGCTGAAGGAGGATATGGAGTGAAGAAGTGGGCTCAGCTTGCCCTTGATCAGCAGTTGCCTCAGCTCTCTGCCAGTGAGTGCCAAGAAGGAGACAGACCTCCAGCGGATGCTGAAATGTTCTTTAAAGAAACAGCCACCTTTCTACTGCTTTGGTGACAGAGTGTCAGCGTTTGGTGGTAGCCAATGGATATCTACAGAGCTTCAGTAGCTGTAGTAGACCCTGGTGAAGCTGGGAAGAGCTACTCTCTTCATTACACAGATGGGCAGCTGGGATTATTGGCCAGATCTACTTGTTGAAGAAGCCCGAGGCACTCATGGATCTGAAAGCTAAATACAAATGGGAAAACATCCTACCATGTCTCCTGGGACCTGGATGTTCTCTGGCACTCGGTCAGCTTGCTCATTACTGGGGTGTCCACCATCCCTAGCAGAGCCCTGTGCTGAGCCAGTAGGCACATGCACCTGCTTTCTCTATGTTTCATTTTCAGGGCGATCCAAATGGCTAAATTTCCCTATTGCCATGCTCAGCACATGCCCAGCTCTGCATTCAGTCTCAAACAGCTTCTCTTTCATGCGTTAGTGTGGTGGTTACAGCTCTTCTCTGTGGGAAGGGAGGGCTTCCAAACCCATTTCCTTTGCTTCCCAAGAGACTCCCTACCCACCAGCCTGCATAATTATCCTCAGAGGAGGAAATACGTCTTCTTTTTTTTGCAGCAGTCTCACCAGATTTCCTTCTTCTCAGCTTTGGTTTTCTGCACCTTCCTCTTGAATACTTCAATGAAGTCACTGCTGATTAACACCAGCTTAACTGCAAGAAGCGGGAGATGCCTTGTTCTGGGAGAGCCAGACTTCACACGGACTTTATTCACCTTTCATTTGGCTCTGACTCCAGAGTGATTTCTTTGGTTTTGAGGCAGTTGCTCTCATTTTACAAGTCCGCACGAGCCACAAAGTCTTCAATAATCGCAACTAGACAGTGTCATAGAGACAGAGAACGGGAAAGGGACCACACGTACATAGCCTGCTGCTCCAGCAGAGAAGGGAGGATGCAAGAGTCTTTTTGACAGATGCTTCCGTAAATGATTCCACTGCTGGGGATTAAACAGACCCTTCGTAATCTGTTCCACTTTTTAACTTCCCATATAACATTTTTCTTAATATCTAACTAAATCTCCCCTGCTGCACATTTACTCAAAATTACTTCTCCTCTTACTTCCCGTGGTGTTGAAGGGCTATCTATAACTGTCCGCTTCTGAACTGTCTTGTTTGCATGTCTGAGTGTTCTGATTTTGTTTCTTCACCGCCGCCTTCTGAAACTAAACAAACCCAGTTCTTTCAGTCTTCCCTCACCCTGCAAAGCTACTCATAATTTTAATGAAATTCCTCTGGGATCTTGTCACCTTCCTTAGCACAAGTTGTCCCATCAAGAAAGTGGACCCAAACTCCAGCTAAAGTCTCACTGGAGCTGAGCAGTGCAGGATAATTGCTTCCTGTGACATATATGCACCACTCATGTCCCAAACCTCATGTTTTCTGGTTTTTACGCTGTTGCTTTTTGTTGTTCAGCCTATGACCACCTCCCACCCCATTCTCATGCAAGCCACCCATTTCCTAGGTTTACTCCTCCCTCCTGTCCTCTAACACTCCCAATGTCCAGTGCTACTTTTGCTTCTGTTCAGCGTCATCCTCTTGATTTCAGACACTGCCTTTAACAGATCAAGATAATTTCAAATTCCAGTCTTGTCCTGCACATTGCTTGTGACCTCCTCATCTTCTGTCAGCCACAAATTACATAAATCTATTCTCTATTCCATCATCCGACTAATTATAAGAATATTGAACAGTACCAGACTCAGGACAGTCCCTTGGAGACCTTCTTAGTCTGAAAATGTGCCATTTCTAGTCTTCTTGGAGCATGGTATTCATGAGCACCCACTTTATCATGATTACTCACAGGCCATTCTTACGGGCACACCATGTGTCAAGCAATTTACAAAAGTAAAATCATTCCCTGTCACTTCTTTAATTTCCTGACCAGTCTTCTCCACGTGATTGGTCTGCAATTCACCTGGTTCCTTCTTCTGCTTCTCTAAAGAGGGCGTTTCTTTATCTACTGCTTTGGGATCTCATTCTTGATGAGGACTGCAAAGATAAAGATGTTACTCTTCTGCCATTTCTTGTAGTTGACACACATAGACTCTCTGCAGGTACCAGCAGCCCCTGGGAGAACATATTTCTGTGTAAGCAGTTGTGCAGCATCAGGTGTGGATTTTAAAACAGCATCTGAAGTGAAAAACTCTTGTTCTATGGAGAATGTGGTATGACATGACAGGAAGCAGCCTGGATGTCATTCTGAGGGTCTTGCCCAAAAGGGTCCTGAAAGTGCCTTTTCACCTTGGAATTGCTGCCCATCTCATCACCCACCACGTGTCATGGACTGGGCAACAGGAGAAGTTCAGGGTCTTGCACTTCACTTTCTCAGAGAAGGAGAAGCCCATGACGTGCATGCCAGGTATATTTCTGTTCACAATTTATCAGTACGCACCTGTCCGACGGTGGACCACCAGTACAAACATCCCTCTCCACACCCTCGGCCACACTCCATCACCTGCTTCATGGTTAACAGCTCCTCCATAGGAATCAACTGCAATCAGAAACCAAGACGGATGGAAAGTTTTTTCAGTGTTTTAATTTTTTCCCAGAGTCTAAATCCCTTTTCAGCTTTACATCTTTAAAGAATCTGAAACACCAGATGGTATCAGGAGCAGGAAAGTGATATCCTGCGAACAAGTGTAGACCAGGAAGCAGGAGTGATGGGTTGAAGAGGGGTTAAGTTAAGCTAAAACTTTAATAAACTGAAAAATAAAATTCATCAGCAGTGTGGGTGGATCACAGTGAGGTTCTGCCTTCTAACAAAGGTGACTGAAAGAAGGAATCTGGTTAAAGAAAAAGAAAAAATTAAAAATAAAACAGCATTAAGATGTCTTTAATGGCATTTGTAAACAAGGCATAGAAAACTGTGGTGTGAGACCCTAAGTGCCCAGTGCCTCAGCCTCCGGAAATGCTCCTCTGTCCATGAGACAGAAATTCGGGGAAGGGCTTGGGCTATCTAGAAAGACTGGAAATCATTTGTAAAAATAGAAGCTACTGCAATGTGCCTGCCCCCGGGAACAGCAGGAAAGAAGGACAAGTCGCTCGGACTGACATTAGATCCCAACGAACTCAATAGGAATATTCAGAGAAAATATTTTCCTTTGCCTGCCAAGGGAGATGTTTTCAACACAATGGCTGGAGATGTATCTTCTTTTATGCTGTTAGCTGCCACTCTTGGCTCTTTGCAAATTGCCCTAACTGAGAAGACTTTGAGAGTCTGCATTTTCAATGCCCTTGATGGGAGATGTTTCTTGTATAAATTTCCCTCTGGGTTTTAACTTGCTCCTAAGACTTTTGACAAGAAAGCGCAAGAATTATTTCAAGGAAATGAGGGCATTGCAATACACACAGATAATATCCTGAAAGATTGGAGGGGGGACAGCAAAGAGGGAAGACAAGAAAAGGCTGTAGAAATGGGTCAGGAAATGGGACATGTCAAGAGAAATCTAATTTCAAATCAGAAACATGAGATATTTGGGAGAAAGTGCAAGTGAATAGACATACACACTGACTCTGGCCAAAGCCAGGCGATTACAGAAATGCTGCTTTGACAGATAAGAAATATTTGTAGACTTTGGTTCCTGGAATAAAAGAAGATTATAATTCTTCTTTCTGGGATGTTCTGCAGAAGGAGTCAAAGTGAAACAGGACTGCCAACCTGGACAGGGAGATTTGAAAGTCAAAGAGAGAAGAAAGCAAGCAGCTGAGTTTTGGCAAGCTGTGTCACCCAAAGATGAACCACCTGGCCAGTAAATCCCTCTGTAGGTGACTCAGGACAGTGTGACAAAACTCATGTGCACTTTGCAGACCAGTGACGTTGATTTTCAGAACTACTGTGGAAACAGCATCTTAATGCATAGAGGGATGTCTTTACTGCACAAGATCTTAAAGAAATACATTCAAGCAGGGAAGACGGATCCCAATAAAAAATGGACCCCAAGTTCATTGTTCCCAAAGCAAAAAGCTCATTCACCTACCAGCAAGCAGAAAGGTGTTTAGCTTCCGTTTTCCAGCTGGATCCATGCAATCTGAGTAGTGCGCAAACCATGAAAACAAGAGCTGAGATCAGGCAAGTTTGGGGAGTCTCTTCTTGAAGACAGCGTGGAGAACAGCATAATGCATGCAAATCTGGATTTCTCTCGTCTCAAACACAGTAGGGAGAAAACTTCTGGAGGCCATGGCAAAAGACAAGACATTGCTGAAAGCTGTGAACACTGTCACTGAAAGAAGGCTTGGGAATTACATATCAATTCAAATCAGAGCTTTCTGTAATTGATAACATAGCGTACAGATGCAAAAATTAGTAGCACCAAAAATACTACAGCCTGAGGTATTCTATAGAATCTGTGAGATCTTCAAAAATATGTTGCAGTGGCCACAAAGGAGTACAGACATGAAGAAGATGGATATCCATGAAATTTCTACCTCAGAGAGAAGCAAAAGAGATGACGGGTTAGATCTGGTGGATCTGTTGGATTGTCCAGGGTACTCTGAGACTGCTTTATTAAAGACTCTTCTGTTAAGGTATCTTGCTTGCCAAAATTTTGATCAGAAAGGTGAGAATTAGACTGCCTTGCCTATTCAACTCTGGACTGAGCTGATCTTGAGGCACAGATAGACAGATGTATAAAGCACATGTAAAAAATCAAATGATGGGTGGGCAGCTCAATTACTACAGGCCCTGTAGCTGATGACCCCTGAATGCCGTTTCAGTGGCAGTTGAACACAAGCTGCAATGCGAGAAGAATTTATCTCTGCAAAAGGAAGAGATGTAAAGGGCTTATGCTCAGGTTAATGTAGGAAACAGAGACCAAGAGAACATGTTAACAGCACATACTCCAATCTCCATATATGGCTTCTGAAACATTTCTTTTGAATACAAATCTTTCTACAGGTCTGGACTGTTGAGGAACCCCAAACACCACAGTTCTAAGCTCTTTGGGCATCTCACTGCTCAGTGACTGTAGTTAAGCAGTGTACGCTTACCACTGCTCTTCCTTGAGAAGAGTACACGTAGCCGTTAGAAGCACCAGAGAAATGGCTGTACTAAGAGTTGGAGCACAAAGAGTCGAAAATCAGTCCCATGGCAATTACTGATAATGAACTTGAGCATGTAATCAAAGTAGGGGAGGCTGCTGTAAATATCTAGCATGCTGTTGATGTCAAGAATACTGCTTTGATTAAATTATTCTTTATTTCTCCCATTTCCCCCATATATAGACCTCCATTTGTCTCTACAAGTCTCTGCATAGGATTGTGCCACCCTTGCCCCGTGCTTCCTGCATCCACTTGCAGAATTCTCTGCTTGTTCCTTACCTTAAACTTACATCTGGGACAGGGACTTTTTATTTCCATTTTGTGTGTCAGAACCAGCCGATGACCAAGGTCATCAGCTTCTTGATGGTGGCACAAAAGAAGTCATCAACATCACAATTATAATTGGTTGCCCAGTGAGGTGGTCAATGCCCCATCCCTGGAAACATTCAAGGTCAGGCTGGATGGGGCTTGGAGCAGGTGATCCAATTGAAGATGCCCCTGGTCACTGCAGGGTGGTTGGGACTAGATGGCCTTTAAAGGTCTCTTCCAACCCAAACCATGCCATGATTCTATGATTCTATGATTCTGTAATTTTTTTTAAATCTCCAGCTTCTCATCTAGAATTGCCCCTTTTCACCACAATTCAGGGTGGTAACTTGCTTAAAAACATCTTCCCCCCTTCAGTGGGGGTGGATTTCTATCTTTGGGGCTGCTATAGCCAGGTCTTGCTTAGAAAAAGAGCTCATCAGGACTGTTGCTTTCACCATTGGAGTGGAGGGCTGTGATGGTTGCACACTCTTCTCAAGGACATTGAAGAGGAAGAGAAAATGTCACAGCACTGGACAGGCAAATGGAAGTCACCCGCGTGTGGAGCATTGCTGGCGATTGCTATCCTTTTTAGATCACTCTCAGTTTATCCGAATGCAGCACCAATTGAAGTGATAATGACTCCTCTTTCAATGGCAGCTTTCATTCGAAGTATTTTGATATGCCAGCAAGAGTTGTTTTAAAATGCCAGCAATAAATACACATTGAAAGCAATACACTTAGTGCCTCGGCTGTAAAGTCCATATATGTTCCCATCAGCTGTATTTTTGACTGAATAAATGCTAGGTATGAACAATACTGTACTGCATTTTCCACAACCCTCCCTCCACACATACACACACACTCGCACATGCACCTGTGCGCAGATGTTCTCTCTTCCCTGCTTTGTGGAGAGATCAGACTGAGGTTTTCCAAGAGACGCGGGCAACCTGTGTGCTTCCCACTCTGCAGCCACGGTCACCTCACTGTGCCATGTCTCTTCAAGAAAATGCATAATGAATTCCTCTCTTAGAAGTCCACAATGTCTTCCTGGGATGAACGTAATAGGAAGAATAAATAACACTCTGCATATGAAGAGGCCTTGATATTACTATTGAGTCACCTTCCTTGGGATGTGCTTTCTACAGCATACAAAGGGCAAATACAACACTAGGAATCACAGGAAGGCATGTGATGAAAGCTCATGCGCACCATCATCTTTTGGCTGAATAGGGGTACGTTTGAGCCCTGTCCAGCACAGAAGAATATATCTGGGTGAAGAACATCAGAGATCAGAAGAGTGAAAGAAGACAGGGTGGTATGATCAAGCAGGCCCAGCCACAGTTAGACCTAAAAAGGAGCCATCTTTGGTCTAAATTCGCCTTGCTATGCTTTGTGTCTCTACCATGTGGCCAGGACATTTCAAAGTCAAACTTAGACAGAGCTTCTGGTCTTATATGTATCTACTTCAAGTACTTGGCTAATTCTTATTTGGAATATGTACTCAACTATTTGCAATCAGGTCACGCACTGAGCATGATGGTCTGATTTGCATCTCCTTTTCATAAAAATATTGTTTATAGTTGATTCTGTGGTTAATCTGACTGAGTCAGTCCAGCAGGACAGGGCATTCCAGAGGCATGTTTAGAAAACAAAGGCTGAAGCCTTGTCAAATAGGATGTGTTAGTGTAGGAGAGTAATGATATCTAGGGAGACTTCAACCCGAGTTATCATGAGAGTTTTCATGAAGAATTCTTTTCTCCTTAAGGGTGGTGGAGGCATGATATAACTTCGCCAGACCACAGACACCCATAGGACTCCGGATTTTCTTCTAACTTCAAAGTTTGCAGACACAATCCAACAAGTAATGCCCCAGCCCATGACTGTTTTTTCACAGCCAGATTCTAGTTGTTGATTTGGTGGGGGACAAACAGATTACTTCATCTTTTCAGGCTTCATCAAAGTCAGAGTGACTTGGCAAATGGCTAAGAGAGACACACATGAGAAGGGCTGTCAAAGACAAATTAGGGACTATTGACTTCATCTCAGCAGATGTCTAAAACCTGACTTACAGAGCCCACTTTGGCTTTCATTTAACACTTGTGGCCGTCACAGTTCACTCTCACTTTGCATTTTAAGTCCCAACAGGGCAGAGAATTGCCCACTAATATGTCTGTGCATCATCTGACTTGCGCAGATCCATCATGCCAAAGGGCAGGTGGGATGGCTTGCTTAGTAAAATTCCTGCCACAGCAGGGGTCTTGACTTTCAGGACGCCTCAAGTTTTCAGGCTTCTCTGAGGGTATCTAGGTATCAGAGATTAGTCTATGATGAGCAGGATGACAGATCAGAGGAATGTGGTTTCTTCTGGTTTTGATTCCATACACAGAGTAAATTATCTTCTATGTGGATCAGCTACTAGAGAAGAAAACACTTAGTGAATGTTACTGTATTTATTTGTATTTCCTCAGTGCCTGTAAAGCCTTGCTTGAAGACACTGAGAAAATACAGACAAGATTGCTTCTAACCTGAAAGTAAGGGGAGAAAGGTCAGAATTGTAGGTACGAAGTGTCAGGCAGCATATTTTTAATGCCTGCTCACAACATGCAGCATGCTGTTGCCCTGAACTTTCCGGCACTGCTTTGACGCCCTCAATCATTATATTCCTGAGGTGTTCTCAGCAAATTCCACCACCCCAGTGTCGACTGGGAAGAGTGACTAGCAAAATAAGATCACTTTGTACTGTGGGATTTTATTATGTGTGTGTTATGTTTGTAAACCCATCTAAATCCACAGAGGGCTGGTAGCAATGAGTGGTGTCATCCTCCTCGCATGAGCTGCTCTGATCTAATCCAGCAAAACATTGATCCAGCCCTCGAAGCGTTCATGGTGTTGGAACACTGAGCGTGCACTAAGCTCAGGGAAAGACAGACATAAGGGAAGGTAATTTTTCCTTGCCTGGAGCATGCTGAAAGGGACTGCTGAGGACCACAAAATCCAGATGACAGCTATGAGTTCTGGACAAGGTGTGTGGGATCTCCTGGAAGGGCTGTTCTCAGGCAGGTTTGCAGAAGGACCATCGGTGTGGCAGAGGTTATGCTTTGTATGCTTCTCCCCAGATCAGGCAGGGTGCAGGGGTTTTGCCCAGTGACATGAGCCCATGTGAGTACATGTTAGTGTAACGCAGACAATGAATTCCCCGTGGAACATCACCACTCTTGCACGCCTTAAGCACTCTTGAGTGCCTCAGCCCCATTGCAGATGGGACCACTGGAGAGCAGGACACCTGTGAGCCACAACTTCTTGCACGCCTGGAAAAATTTTAAGTTATGCAGGTGGAGGCATATCCGAAGTGTGCACTTGGAGGAAAGGCAGTCCTGTGCACACTCTACAGCTATTTAAACAATAAATGGGAAAGGAAGTTTGAGCTGTATGCAAGGGTTTGTTCCTTAGGAGATCCTGAGCACTTGGCTGTAAAATAATGATGTGAAAACATAGTCTAAACAAGGTTTAGCAGTGACCACCTGCATAAGCCACCTTGCCCCACTCATCTGCCACTATTAGTTTATGAATATTTGGGAAACACTAGGAATATTTCTTGCAGACTCCCTTCCCCATCATTTTTCACTCCAGGACAACTGCATGCAACAACTTATTTCTGACAGCTCTGCATAAGTTGAAAGTTTCTGGATATCAGGCAGTTACCTAATAGCAAGCACCAACATCTGTCCCGCAGATTTAATTTGACCCAGCCTGTTAGGATTGTCCAATGATGGCCATTTCTCCCGGTTGAACACAGAGTGATGGTTTGGTGCCCACCTGAGGTTTAGATCCTGGTTCTGCAGGTGTCTGTCACATTTAACACAGCATGTAAATACACTTTGCAATGTCCTCTCCCAGACATTTACATGGCCTGGGCACTGGCTGGCAGACTGTGGCATGAAGAGAGCCATCCACCTTTGCAGGCAAGCCAAGGCTTGTAGAGGGTCAGCCATGACATGTTGCATGTGATGTGTCCGGTCAGCAGAAGACCTCTGAAGTGTGGCAGGCACATAAGGTGCCTGAATAGAAGGAATCTCACTGCATGGAGGATGCATGAGCATGCAGGGAGTGAGAGGCAGGAGCCTTCAGCATCATACTTGTAGTCATTGTGCAAGATTTGGCAGGCCTGATTTAGGAAGAATTCTGTAAAAGATGTCCAGCTACACCAACGGGGTAATAAACCACTTCTGTTGCTTTGTTGGAGATTTTGGATAGTTATTCTCCTCTTGGCAGCAAATATTGTAAAAGCAAACACCAAAAGTTCTGGAGTCAACAGCTTGTCATAGAAATAATAGCAGTGTTCATCACTCCCTAGGACTGTGCATGAATCAGGGCTGTAAGAGGATTTACACCTAATACATACAAAAGCTGCAGGGGAGGGGGATGTATCCCAAAGCCCCAGGCTGACCAGCACCATGAGAGACAAGCTGGTTCCTCCTAAAACATCTGAAGCCCAAGTGTTGGTTGGATCGGACAGGCAGAGTGGCAGGGCCCCATGTTGGTGCTCTCCAGGCATTTTGTTCACCATTTCCAGACCTTATGGGGTCACCTTCACACTTCTGTACCCCAGGCACAGCTGCATTGCCTTGGTGAAGGAAATGGTCTCCTTGGAGGAGAACCAGACCATGTTCAACAAAACGCATTTGAGATACCTCTATAAGAAGAACCAAGGGTCTGATAGGGCAATGGGAAGAGCCAGATTTTTGTCTTACTCCTACGCATTAGGAGTAACTTTGTGCAAGTGTCACTGAGGTAAGCAAGACCAGAAACAGATGTGGAGCATAGCTACAAACAGGATGCGAAAATAAACTCATTACTCCATCTGCCCACCGTAAACAGCGTGAAATTAGCAGCAAGCGAGGAATAAAAATCCAGACAAATGGCCTTTTAAAGAGAGCAGGGGGAGCTGGAAGGGCTGCTATTAGAAAAGCAGAGACATGGAAAGCCCAAGCCGTGCACAACCCGATGCATTACCTGAGCACCCTGGTCAATCAAGGACAGAGGTGGAGAAAAAACCCGTGGCGGAGAGTCTGCAAGGTGCTATTTTTGAAGGCAAAACCAGAAAGGCCACTCCATGTTTGGGAGAGAAGACCTGACTGTGCTTTTGTCCCTGCCTGTTAGGAAGCACCATCTATTTTACAAGTCACAGAGACTTTTTTTTCTTTCCCTAAGAGGCGCTCTCTTAATGTTGCATAAAATTACTCTCTCAGGGGTAGTGTGAGGAGGAAAACGTGGTGTTCTGTTGTCTCAGTTGCAAAGACATCGCTAACAATAAAAGCCCCTGAATGATTTGGTTTTTAAGCGACATGATTATGGAATGGGTCATTCGTGACGCTCCACTTCAAGTTGCTTCAAGCACCTCTGTCATAAAGTCTGAACGGGGGTGCTTTATGCTTTGGGCTCGGGCTGTAAATATTCACCCCTGACCTTTGTTCTATGAAGCAAGTCTCAGCTTGAGGATATATTTACTTAAAATTTTGCAGGAAAATTTCTCAAATGGTCAATCTGCTTGATTTATTCAAAGCGGGATCCCAAAGTGTTTTACAACTTTTACAGGCTGGCTGTGTTTATAACCATCCTGGGGAGTATCTTCTGCAATTCATGTAGCGGAGAGGGGGAAGGAGGGTCATAATTTCTATTTTAACCTGCTTTTCTAGCAGCTGACATGACACTGACAAAGTCATCTCTTCTAGAATAAAATCTGCCATGCTTTATCCTTGTCCAGCAGAGATCCTTTGGAGGAAGCCAGGGCAAAATAAGCTGAGCACTTTTTCCTTTTTTCCCTATGGATTCTGCTCAGATGCGTGCATGGAAAATTCAATGGTGTCTGAAAGCAGAGACTATGAGCAACTCCGGCTCATTTTATGGATCTCGGTGAAATTGCAGACCAAATGCTATTTCAAGGAAACTGGTTCCTTGTGTTCAGAGTTCTTCAAGATATGACAGCCCAAGGCAGAGTTTCCTATATGTTGGAAATAATTTCTCTCTCCACATTTGGCAGATCCAAATAAGCCTTGAGTGCTAAATAAACCAGGTCTATGAATAAATCAGGGGTAGGAGAGCTCAAATTTGAGGTGTTCTGAGATTTGAAATAACTGAAAGCTTGACGTTGGCCATGAGGCACTTCGAAATAGTCTGGAGTTTGATGAAAGGTTTCGCATTTGAGATGCCATTGGGATATTTCACCAGGAAACCTCCTGGTGGGTTCACCCAAAGTTTGTAATAAACATAATTGAAATACCTGAACTCCAGCTGCTACTTTCTACTCTAATCAACAGAAGCAGCTCCTTCTTAGCAAACACTCTGTGACTGCTGAGGGAAGAGAAATGGATATACTGGGCTCACAGGCTGAACTGGGAGGGCAGCAGAAGCAGGTGTAGGAATTCAGGGCAAGAGAGGTAACAGGTGGAAGGAGGAAAAAGACTTTAAGTAGAGATCATTAGACTCTTGGAGAGAGGGGAGATCTCATGAAGCCCTCAGAAATCAGGGCTCTACATTTTTCTCAGGAGAGAGGGTTTTCTAATATTCTCCAAGTACGGTCTCACCAGGAACAGACTCTTCAGAGGCTCCAAAAACCAGAAGGTGCCCCCGCTTTATCTACTCTGTGAAGGGTAAGGTGTCCTTATCCCTCTGGTTCCTATCCAAAGAGAAGACAAGTTATGTTAGAGACAAGGAGTTCCTTTGGGAAATATTTGAGAAGTCCTTCTTCAAGGTCATGACAGCGGTTTCTGTTTTTACAGTACAGCAGGATCCAAAATTATGTTATAGGCCCAGGGACTGATTCTCCCCTTCCATAAACCAGGTTTCCCTCTTCATCACTCCCCCAGGCTGTGGTGCAGTCATGCCTGACCTATGTCAACATGCTCCAGAACACCACACCAACTGGAAATAGTGCGATTTGCCTTGTCTTGGCCCCCATCTCCTCTCCATCACCCATGCCCTGATGAGCACAGCTGAGCCTCTGGCCCTGCCATTGCCGGGATGCAGCGATGCAGCCGTGAGCCCTGGTGTGAGCACATCCCCGGGAGTCACTCTGGACATGGCCAGCCTGCTTTAGAGAGGAAGAGCATTTAATAGCATGGAAATGGTCTGCTCCAGGAGATGGGGGCACACCACCACAGAGCCCCACACACCATGTTTAATTTATGGGTGTACACGTAGCGATAACGTCTTCCTCCTGTGCTATCCTCTGTCCTTTCAGCATGGGGAACAGAGCACTTCTGGTATTTCTAGAAGTCGCTGAGGAGAATTTACAGAAGCTTGGAAAAAGCCAAGGCAAAACAGGGGGAGTCCTGGGGAGGTGGTGACAGTGAACAAGGGACAACTCCTGGGACACATGTGGGCTGACTCCATGTCCAAACACCCCACAGAGAGCCATTCATAGCTTCAGAGAGGTGTAGGCACAGTTAAATCATGTGCAAGGAGCAGATGCTGGGGTCTCCATAGCATTGGTGTGTTGTTAACATCAGATGAGAGAAATGAGATAAGGAGCTGGAGAAGCAAAAGGCTTGGACAGCTTTTGTGCTCCAAGCAGGAAAGAGCAAGCACCAGGAACTGGTCACATATAATCCTGCTTCGAGACTGACCCCATCTAGGGTCACTCTCTGAAATTAAGAAAAGTCTGGCCTCCAGGAGGGAGGTGACCTCTCCTTCTGGCTCCTCAGCTAGACGCCACATGCATCTCACTGCTGCTGGTGGTCCAGCAATATGGGAGAGTGCTGGGTTGAGGTGTTGAATGTCAGTTTGTGTCTTATCTCCTTACATCCCTCCAACTTCCTTTCACCCACTCCCGTTCCTCTGCGATGCTGCTGAGCAGTGCTGCAGTACACTCAAGTAGCCAGTGCTCCCCATCATGGGGGTGATCCATGAGCAGGAGTGGCAAGTCTGGGCACTTAAACCCTCCAGTTGACCTGCTTGGGAGGGATGTGCCCATCTAAAGAAGCAGAGTTGTTGCTTATAGAGTGGATGGTGATGAGAAAGATTTCTATGCACATGAAGATGGACATCCCAGCCTGGTCCAGCTCATGGGAGACAAAATTTATTTCCCACCTGGGGTTGCTCCATCACCCTCAAACCCCTTCTCTGGTTTTCTTGCAGAAGGTATGGCAGAAGCTGTCAGCTCGAGCAGGGACTGCCTTCAAGCAGGAGAGTCCTGCACCAATGACCCCATCTGCAGCGCCAAATTCAGGACCCTCCGGCAATGCATCGCAGGCAATGGAGCCAACAAGCTGGGCCCTGATGCCAAGAACCAGTGCCGGAGCACCGTGACAGCCCTGCTCTCCAGCCAGCTATATGGCTGCAAGTGTAAGCGAGGCATGAAAAAGGAGAAGCACTGCTTGAGTGTCTACTGGAGCATCCACCACACGTTGATGGAAGGTCAGTCGAGCAGGGTACTCATTTCTGATGATCTTCCTAAAAGGGAATTACTGTTTGGGCTTTCTGTAGAGCTCCCCAGAACCCAAATGGCCACAAATAAGGTCACCCTTGTAGTATCTTGTTCCCTCCCAAGACCTACTGATCCCCAAGCTAACGGCATTTTGGGGAAAGCAATCCTGAAAATCTGAGACACCTCCTTCATTTTTTTTAACCTGGCCTCTCTTCTATGACATTCCCAGTATACCTTGAGATCTTTCGCTGCGGAAATGCATGGTATGTTTTACATCTCAGTATGCTAGCCAAGACCGTGGAAGCCATGGATTTTACAGAAACACTATACAAAGCATGGGCATCAAGGAAAAAAACCAACATGAACTTAAAAAAAAGTCACTCTCTTGGAGGCTCAAAAATGCATCACTGTCTTTGGGTTAGTGAAGATTTGGGGCTGGTGACATCAAGTTGGAATTTAAAGTGTTCCCAGAGCCGGTATTTAGTAAGTTTGGATTTTGACGTTTTTTAAGAGTCATCATAAAAGTGCACCTCAGTGGCCATAACTCTTCCTTGTCAGGCTGGTGAGTATTTTATGCACCATGAAAATTAAAGCGGGGAATAAAACAGAACCTTCCAGCCATGGGCTGCGAAATAGATTAATAAAACACTGCTGGCTGAAAGCTGAAAGGGAAGGTGCAGGGGTGATGATAACACAGGCCAAAAGGCCAAGCAAAACAAAGAGAATGGAGACTGTAATGTACAGGCTTGCCAGAATGGGAACTGCTTGATCAAGTTCCCGGAAAGCTTTCAGGTGCGACAGCTTGCAGGGTGCAGAGCATGATGCTATGAACTGACTGGGGAAATAAGAGACCTCAGCACCCTCCAGGATCCAATCTTCCCCACAATTACCTGCCAGGTGAATTTGTTTGCATTGAAGTGAAGCCTGGGGAAGAGGTGACAATCCAGCCTCTCCGTTTGTCTTAACAGGCTGTGTCACAACTTCTTCCCCGCTGACCTTTTTGGCCTGAAGGTATGGACACAGCTCGTCTGCGACGTGGCTGTGCAGGACAGTGGTGTCAGGAGGACTTCCAGCTCTGGAACCACTGCTGGAAGAGCAGGGAGAGGAAGGCAGGGAGTGCTGGGAGCAGGCAGGGGCCAGGTGTGGGTCTCCAGATGCAGAGTAGGAGATGGATGCTGGATGGCCAGGTTAGACGGGCACCCTGCCCAGCGGCTTGGGACCTCCATCCTGGAGATGACTTGTGAGGGGACTGTCATCGGAGACATACAAGTCTCTGCCCTACTTCTGCTCTGCTGTCCTGTCCTGAGCCTCACATTTTTTCAAGCACTGAGCTCACTTGCAATGCAGATTCACACTCCCAATCCTTTGATTTCCTCGCCTTAATTTCCCTGGGGAAATATATTTCATAATAGTCACACGTTTCAGAGTCCTTACACATGTTTAATTGACTGAGAATGGAAGCCAACCCACATGTTCCGCGCAGAGCTTTGTCTCTCAGTCATACATACCCAGGAGGCTGTAAAAAGCTTCCTAGAAACCCTCTTATAAAATCAATTGTGGAAGTGTGTGCTCAGGGAATTTACAAAGCACGCTATTTACTCAGCTTCTCTTGAGCGCGCCTGTGTTTAGCCACCTTCGCATCTGAAGACACAATAACATGATGACAACCCGATAACAATTGTCTGATAAGGTGCTATATCATCAGGACATAAAACTGCTACTCTGGAACATAGAAATGGGCCCCTCTCCAGCCAGTAACGATGCAAGATATTTCAATGAAGGTGTAAAGCTGCCTTGTAATGCACCTGTGGTAATTGCACAGGGCTGTGTACCCTGGGAGCCATTTCTTCCTGACCACAGCTGGTGATCAGCATATGCCCGGAGCATGAGGTTTGATAGTTCTTTTATCCCAGCCAGTACATCTGCTGTTGCTGTCCATATCCATCTAAATGTCTAATATAAAAAAAAAAAATACCGAGCTGTTTGCTTCAATAATATTCTGTGGCATCCATCAGGATGACGGGGACTTACAGACCATTGAGCGGATGAAAAGGAAGAACCAATTGAATAAAATTAGCTTCCTGGCAACTTAAAAATGAAGAAGGGAAGTTTCCATGGGAGCTATGGGTCATTAGCTCCACGTCAAGTAAGACAGGGCTGTTGACTAGGAGAAAGGGAGAGATGTTCATGATTATGAAGGCATGTGTTCCCACACACACAACCCTGTTCACAGCCCTGACTGTGTCCTAGAAATAGGTCAGAACCATTGACCGAGGGAGGGATGTATAGAAAATAGCAAGAATGGTGATGGAAGCCCCATGTATGTGGGGAGCTGGTGGTTTGAACTCTGCCCATGAACAAGAGCCTGTGCTAGAGTCTGGTGTCCTCAGTGGCAACCCTGTAAAGGGGCCCAAGACTTGAGTTCTCGAGAGTTGCAATTCAACAGTTCCTTGAGAGGCTGTTCTGCTCCAAAGCTGTGATATATTTTTGAAAGCCAGTTACATTCTGTTCCCTTCTTTAGTATATGGTCATACATAAGTTCCTGTGAGTCTGGGTACCTGTTTACTTATGGCCTTTAGAGCATACATCCTCTTGGACTCACCAAGCAAACCTTCACTACAGCTGTTGAACCTCATATATCTCGGACATCCCTCAGGAACGTCAGCTGCCTTCTCACTAACTTCTGTTTTCAACCCAGGCATGAATGTACTGGAGAGTTCCCCTTATGAGCCGTTCATCAGAGGCTTTGATTACGTCCGGCTGGCATCCATCACCGCAGGTAGGTGTGTGGGAAGATGCTCTTGCACTTACTGGTTCTAACTAGGGGGGAACTGGCTGTAGGATCAAGTGCTATGGAAAAGGCAGTCCTTTACGATCTCTTTTAGTCTCTTCACAAAGCATTGCTGAGACCTTGCAATCATTTTTCCAAGGAGCTGCTTATGATTCCTGTGCTAAACTGTTGGTAGAAGAACATGTCCTAGGAGGAAGCACTTGTGATTTTCGTTCTTTGGCTTCTTCATGTCCATACTGTGAAGGACTGGGACTGAGGGGCATGGTGGGACGGCCTCTTCCAGCGAGCCATCACAAATTGGCTGATTCTCCATAGCAAGTGGATGACCTGTGCCATGCAGACAACCTGCCGAGCAGGAGCTGCTAGGGTATTGTTAAATATGAGGAGGTGCTTCCACATCAGTCACAGTGTCAAACTCTGCAGGCAAAAAGGTCAATAACTCGACCTACCGGTTGATCCCAGCCACAGCCTTTAACCCCATGCCCTGAGGGCAACCTCAGGACTCAGACCCATGTTCTGCTCTGCATCATGTAATCTGCTTAATAACGTGAGCAGAGCTGCCCAACACCTTTTAACCCCCTCGAGGGCATGAACCCCCAGCTCAGCAGTTAAAAGGTCAATGCGGTAGCTATTAAGCCATCCATCACCAACACCACAGCTGCCACCACAACCAGCATTTGACTGTGCTTATGCACCACAGCCATGGGGAAGCTTTATTGACAGTGATTTTTGTTACCAGACTACCTGTCTGGGAGCAGGTAACGTACTCCTCGTGTGTCTCTGGCAGATGTGCCAAAGCAGCAGTCCCGCTGCAGCTCTTCCCAAATGTGCACCTGACTCTGGGGTGGCATCCACAGCTGGAGTGCACCCAAGGGAGTAAGGAGCAGCAGGTCCCTGCAGCCGACGGGTGTCTGCAGTCCCTGCGCTGGTGAGCACTTGTTAGGTGAAAATGTCCGGGAGCAAATTAACCCATCAGCCCTCGACAATCTGAGCAGCGAGGGGAAGGGGGGTGCTCCCTGACATCACGTCTCCTTGCTGACTCCACTTGACTGATTTGAGCATGGAAAGTGAAGCATGCACAAAGCTGTTTGCCGGGTCATGGCCTTCTTTACTGGAGCTTTTCCTTTTTCACTGGAAGTCATACAGGGCTCTTCAGAGCATGGCAAAATCCAAGGACGGGGATTTTTATGCATCGTTAACACATTGTCAGGTTTTTAAGGCAAACTGAAACTGGTTGGGCAGCAAAGCAAATGGGGCCAGAGCAGCAGGGATATGTACCAAAGGACTCGGCATCCATCTAGGCACATGACGTTTCGTGGTTTAACCTCTTTTCCCCTATTTATACTCATCGACACCTTCTATAACATAACTTATGACCTGCCATGCTGTGCCTGTCCGGTGCCCAGGATCATAAGGTCAGCATTGCCAAAGGATCCTCTCTCAAATCTGCCAAAAAAAAAAATTCCCAAGAACTTGTTGAAACACACGACACTCCCATGACTCTATGCCAAGTAGGAGCAACAGATATTTTTCACCCAATTCTGCATAAACTACATATGGCCACAGTTAAAAATGTACAAATGGAATTATATCCCTCCACTCTAATTGTAGTGGTGATTTAAAAAAGCACATCCTCCGTCGTTGTGTGGGAAGAGGAGAAAAGCTGCCGTGTTCCCTGTGATTCATTAGCTGAATGGGTAATGAAACCCTTCCAAGTAACTGTTTCCTACAGGTTTGCTGACACTCCCCAGCGTAAACTGATGCTTTAACAATGTTCATCTCTGGGCATCTTTAAAGGGAAGTATCTACGTGGTAGGAACACCGACCATCAGTTTCACCCGTCATAAAATAACTGCTAAACTTGGAATTTGACTTCTAGCTCACCGCAAGCATCAGGGACAATGGGAAGGGAAAAATAAATACTCAGAGAAGGAGAATCTGATAATGCCAGTGAAAATGAAGGACGGCAACCAGTTTTGAAGTGCTCAGAGAGACTGTCAATGTTTAAACACTTGTCAGCAGTGACTGGCTGGTTTTAACTCCTGGCCAAAGATAGGGCTTGACTCTGCATTGGAAATTTATCATTGTGGGGATTTTTCCTCTGTGACAAATCCTTTTCTGCTGGGGAGAAAGTCCTTCTACTGTGCATTAGGTCATGGGCTTAATTCAGAGAGGTGAAAAAAGGCTTCAGATTCATTTTCTCTCTCACGCTTGGAGAACCTTCATCTTATCTCTACGATCAGACAGAACCTAATGTCTCAGATGACTCCTACCAGGGACTCGGTAGCATTTCCCCCCTCCACAAAAAGAGCCCAAATCATCTTTGAAGGAGCCCTAAAATCAGTGTTATACAAATATCTTTCACTCTTATCTGTTCCCTATTTGCAGAGGAGGTCATTGGGATCTAAACTCGTGAGAACCCTACGTGCCTACTGAAGACAGTGTTTTTCTCATCCACCACCACAGTTTTTGCTTTATTGTCCTCACTGTTGTGGGATTTTTTCCACATTCCCTGCAGCCCCACAGCCCACCCCTTCTCTCCCACCCAGACTGCTAATCTGGGACTCTCTTTGCCCACTTCTTTAAGAGGGTGGAAACGCAGAGCAATTTCGCTGAAGCCAGCAAAGGGGTGACCTGGCAAAGGGTGTGGGGAGAGACCCACATGTGCCCACACGCAGGCAGCATCAAGGCCCCAGGACATCAGGCTGGATTGTAGCTCTGATCCCCATCCCACGAAGGCAGTGTCACTGCTTAGAAGATGGGCATACTGGGCAGGACTGGTCTGGATGGGGGAAGTCAGAGCACTGTCGTAGTGCTTTGAGACCCAGACAGCTCTCACTTAACTGGGCAGGTCCCAGGATGAACATAGCACAACTGCTGGCAAAGCCAGACTTGACCCTCTGGAGGCCTGAGGAAACTCATTGCATGGGGTAGAGAGTCTGGGGTGCAAGTGTTAGTGCAAACCACCCATGTATCAGGAGACTCAACTGTGTCACTAACTCAGTGTTTGGTCTTGAGCAAGGTTTTGGAAAAAGGAGGTCCATTAGAAGAGATCCCATCACACCGGTGGATCCAGTCGTGGCCATAAGCAGACAGACTTTCTAATGGCTGCGGTCTCCCCAGGCCTCAAGTTGGTTAATTCGTGTTGGTAAGGTGTTATGAGATGCCCAGGTTAGGGAAAAGCTTCATTTTACTAAATGTAAGAAGTTGCTGGAGGGGGCTCAGGGGTATGAGGTTTGTTGTGTGGCTGTGGCATCTCTTGGGAGAGGTGAGTAGGGAAAGTAGATTTGGTCATGCCAGAACACAGAGAGCAAATGTGGACTTCACCCTGGCCATTGCCTTGCTGGAGTGGGTGGTGGTTTCACCAAGGTGGCCATGGATGGGAGCAGGATGGGGGTGAAGGTCTCAGCATAGGGTAGTGCTGTTGTCGGGGAGGTCAGCTCAAAACCACATCACCATCTCCCACCACCCCACAGGGTCTGAGAACGAGGTGACCCAGGTGAACCGGTGTCTGGATGCCGCCAAAGCCTGCAACATGGACGAGATGTGCCAGCGGCTGCGGACAGAGTACGTCTCCTTCTGCATCCGGCGCCTGGCCCGGGCTGACACCTGCAACCGCTCCAAGTGCCACAAGGCTCTGCGCAAGTTCTTCGACCGTGTGCCGCCCGAGTACACCCACGAGCTTCTCTTCTGCCCCTGCGATGACACAGCCTGTGCCGAACGCCGGCGGCAGACCATCGTTCCTGCCTGCTCCTACGAGTCCAAGGAGAAGCCCAACTGCCTGGCGCCTCTGGACTCCTGCCGGGAAAACTACGTCTGCAGGTAACGTTCGCACACTGGGGTGGACAACATGGAGAGCTGTCCCTTGGACAAGCCTGGGGTTCATCCACCGGTGGCAAGCCGGTGACCAGAGCCAAGGCACCCACCCAAAGGCTACTGTCTGGAGGCACCCATCCCACCACAACACACTGACACAGGCCATTGCCTGAGTGGCTCCTTCCCATGACCCCTGTCTTTGTCTCATGCTCCATAGAGAAGGCCTTAACAGGCAGGAGAAGATATGAGAAGTTTGCTCTGGAGCTTTTTTAGACCTTTTCTATGGGTTTTTGGCTTTGTTCCTAAAGAAAGACCTGCTATGGGAACAGTTCCAGGAAGGTGCAAGCTAAGCAGGAATGTGGTATGTGGTGCTTGCAGCCACTTTCACCAATTTGTCTCCTCACTGTCTATCTCCCCTAGCTTAGAGCATCCTACAGGAGCACCCAAGCTATCCTAACAGTCACAGGCACTTGTAGATGCCTTAAACCATGGCTTTCTTTTTTTTTTTTTAACTAGAAAAATTAATGATATGTATAAAAACTATATCCTTCTGCTGCAAGGCTGGATGTTCTAGTGATTGCAATAGGGGTCTCAGAGTCACAGCTGTCACTCCAGATCTACCCTGTAGTATGTGGCCAGGGTGGTTTTCTCCTCTGTTCCCATTTAAGCCCCATGCACGCACACGTGCAGAGACCTATCCCAATGTGCACACTCACTGGCATACCCCTTCTGTGTTTTTTCCTTCAGCTGTACAATTTTCACCCCTATTTCTCAAAACATCCTTGATATTCCGGAAGGTTAATCCACGTGCAGGTCTCAGGAGTGGAGCCCATCTGTCAGTAAGAGATGTAAGACCGTAACAGCAGCCACACTGCACCAAACGTGGTGGTCCCAGCCCCGTGTCCTGTGTGCAGATGTGGCTGTGAGCAGACACCTGGAGAAGAGCACAAGAGCGAGTGTAGGACACATCTCCCAGTATTGTCCCAGTCTCTCATTACTGTGAGCTTTGGAACTTCCTGAGCTGAACTTCCAGCAGCCATCCCCTACCAGCACATCATCTTTAAATTACAATTAAAAAAAATCATATCTTTTCAGAAAGGGAGGTGAAAGCAGCAACATCCTGTTGGAAAGATGGACTGGTACTAATATCTTCACCCATCTGCACCTCAGAGACATGGATGAAAGGAGAACTGAACTATACATCTGAAGCTGAGCCTAAAAGATGCAAAGCCCCTGAGCCACGCCAGTTCTTGCTCAGATTTCCCCCGGCTGCCCAGTGAATCCAAACTGGAGGGGTACTGCCCTCTCCCTAACAAGATACGTGGGCCCAGCAGAGGAAGAGGTTCAAAGGGGAGAAAAGTTGCTTCCCCGGAGGCTGGAAACCATTTCCCGCAAGCAGCACAGCTGTTAATTATCTGGTTCCTTGGTCTCTGAATATATAATATAAAACATCCTCTAGAGACACAGCGGGAGCAAGGGGTTGATGTGTGACCTGGTCAAAGCTAGCAGTGCAGAAACCACAAGGAGAGCCAGAAACAAATCACAGCACTTTAAAGAAACAGAGTAAAATACACCAGGTCTAATCCTGCTGGCAGTGCTTTGTCCTCCTGCAGCTTCTTCACAGCTGTAACCCCCTGAATTTCCCAGCTTGCAGGGGTGGGCTCTGCTAACATGAATAACACAAAACCTGCAATCAGTACCTCCCTTCCCTAAACAATGCAGCAAAAAATTGAACAAGAAGAGTTTGCCTGGCCAGGGCACAGGAGAAAGGCGTTGGTATGAGGCAAACATGGGAACACAGAAGAGAAAAAAGAAGACTTGGGGGGAGGAGGAGAGAATCAGGCTGGAGAGGGTGAGCTGGAGTGCTGACACTGACCAGGACGACCGACAACACGTCTGGAAGAGAGAGGCTGTCTGGGAGGAGGAACACGCTCAGTTTTTCCGAGATTGCCCAGGAAGAGCAAACATTTGATGTCACACGGAATCACAGAATCACAGAATGGTCGGGGTTGGAAGGGACCTCTCTGGGTCACCCAGTCCAACCCCATGCCCAAGCAGGGTCACCCAGAGCAGGCTGCACAGCACCGCGTCCAGGAAGGTCTGGAATATCTCCAGAGAAGGAGACTCCACAGCCTCCCTGGGCAGCCTGGACCAGGGCTCCGTCACCCTCAGAGGGAAGAAGTTCTTCCTCATCTTCAGCTGGAGCTTCCTCTGCTTCAGTTTGTGCCCATTGCCCCTTGTCCTGTTGCTGGGCACCACTGAAAAGAGTCTGGCCCTGTCCTCCTGACCCCCACCCTGCAGATATTTAGAGGCATTTCGAAGGTCCCCTCGCAGCCTTCTCTTCTCCAGGCTATACAAGCCCAGCTCCCTCAGCCTTTCCTCGTAGGAGAGATGCTCCAGTCCCCTCCTCATCCTCGTAGCCCTCCACTGGACTCTCTCCAGTTCACAGTTCAGACACTGCAGGTTGTTCTCTTAAGGGCCCTGCCTTCAAGTGTTGGCAGTGCTAGTGCTTGCTTGAGTTTCCTAAGCAGTTCAAATGCTATGTGAGATGCCTTCTTATCTGGCCATGGGACATCTGTTTAGACGTATCTGAAACTCCAGTAGGTCCCATGTCCTACCCAAAAGCCCTATGTGGATGTCTTAACTATCCTACAATGTCCAACCACAGCTAGATGCCTATGTGTCAACAACTGACTCATCCCTAAAGAATTAGGTGCCAAATATCTGGCTGGCAGCACAATTTATAGAGTTTATCCAACCAAGCTAGCAGGGGACCCACATGCAGAGCAATGTGGAAATCTGAATGATGCACCTACTTCCCTGCATGGCCCAGACAGTCCCACCAAGCCCACTGTGTGACTCAAAGCTGCTTTGACCTGGACAACACAAAATCCAAGACATGGTGGTCTGTGGTGAGAGCTGTATGTCATACACCTCTTGCTCCACAGGCTCCAGATCCAGCCTCCTCCTAAGAATGGGTGCTGCAGCAGAGGAGGTGGCAGGAGCCCTGCTGATGGGTAGAGCATTTCATATCTGAGCCTTTGGGCATTTCCCTTAATCTGAGGATGGCCTCAGCTACATTTAGAGCTCAGCCTTTGAAGAGAGAGAAACTGGACCAGAGTGATTGTCTCTTTCAGCAAATCAGCCTAAAAATGAAGGCTTAGGTCTCTAGGGGAAGTTATTACCGAAGAGTCAGATAATGGCCAGACAGAATGAATTCCCTCGCTGCCTGCAACAGCTCTGCCCTCAAAAACCAGCTGCACACACCAGAAAACAAATGTTTCTCCCAAGACCGGACCTTTCTGGCAGTCCCAGAGGAAGCCTGTAAAACATTAACTACAGCACCTATTCATGTCTTATCTCAAAGGCATAAAAGCTGCTTCTGGGTTTATTTTGGCGGCAGGAGAGTACAAAATGACACTCGCTCAAACTGGCTTAACAACACCTACAGCAGCAAAGGATTTTGCAAATGTGCTCCCTTCTGTAAACACCTCCAGCGTGCCATTAATTATGTCCCTTTTTACCCCGGATAGCCGTGCTAACAGGCTCCATGTGGTGCTCTCTCTCCGTCAGGTCACGCTACGCGGAGTTCCAGTTCAACTGCCAGCCGTCCCCGCAGGCTGCGAGCGGCTGCCGGAGGGAGAGCTACGCTGCCTGTCTGCTGGCGTACACAGGGATCATAGGTAAGGGGCTGCGGCCTTCCCCTGGGCTCGCTCCCACTCTCTGGGTGGGAAATGTCTCCTCGGGGTGGGAAACATCTCTTACTCTGGCCAGCTAAAAGCTGTGAGGACGGTAGGGTGGAGAGCTGTGACTGGGACCTCCAGGAGATGCTGGGCTTTTACTCCGCTGTGATTAGAGATGGAGCCTAAGCCATGAGCATGGAATAACTTTAGGGTAGCTACGGCGAAGGGAGAAAAATCATTGCCCATGGGCTGCTGCAAGATCCCAGCTTCTCTTTCGGGTGGAAATAGATGGGCTGTGCCAGGGTGTCTGCTCTGTCACGGGTTCCCTGATGCCTGCACCAGTGATGCCACTGGAAATCACTATCCGCTGCCATCTTGATGCCTTCAGAGGATGTCAGATTGGGTTTTCAGATGCTGCAGAGACCCAGCTGGCAGCAGTTAGCACAAGCACAGCCAGAGTCCAAAGAGAAGTGCCAATGGCCGTTCGACCTGGTCCATCCTGATGGATGGGATAGATAGACAGCTTTCTGGGTCAAGATTTCATTCTGGTTTCATCCTTCCTTTGTTGTCCCTGACCATTCTGGGGATTGAGTTTGGCTTTTTCAATGACAGCACGGAAACCTTTACGCACACTCACATACAGTTTTTGAATGTTATTAGGGAACCTGAGTTTCCACGAGCTGCCCACTCCTTGGACTGACAGCACGTTTTAATTGATTGAAGGCTTTGGTGGTGGTGGGGTGAACAAAAGGGTTGTGACTGCCCCTCTTCTCCTCCCTGGGAGAAAAACAGACCTGTGGCACCAGCACTTGAAGGGTTTTCTCGTGCTGCCATCACGGAGTGGCTCAGCCGAGGCTGTAAGCACAGCAACCCAAGAGAGAAGCAAGGAGGGAAATCATTGTCCCTTCTTGAAGTACCAGCCGTGCGGTAACACTTCTCCACCCTTCCCGGCAGGCAGCCCCATCACACCCAACTACATTGACAACTCAACTTCCAGCATAGCTCCCTGGTGCACGTGCAACGCCAGCGGCAACCGGCAGGACGAGTGTGAGAGCTTTCTGCATCTCTTCACCGACAACATCTGTCTCCGTAAGTATCACCCAGCACATTGCTCCTCCAGCAGCATCACCTGCAAGCTAATGAGGCTTCTTGGGCATGTGGGTATGAATATATCTTGGTCCTCAAAAGTCTATAGGTGTCCAGCTCCCTGTGCGTTCGACACAGGAGCTCTGAAGACCCTTGGGTATGCATTAGGGTGATGGAGTCAAAGGAGACTGGAAAAGAGATGCGTGTGCTTTTCCTTGGAAATGTTGTCCTGACAATGCTTTTCTCCATCTCTTTTCCACACAAAGAAAATGCCATTCTGGCCTTTGGCAATGGGACCTACCTGAATGCAGCCGTGGCCCCATCCATCCCCCCCACCACACAGATGTACAAGCAGGAGCGAAATGCCAACAGAGCCGTGGCAACCCTCAGAGAGAACAGCTTCGAGCACCTCCAGCCCACCAAGGTAGGAGAGTGCTGAGCTGGCCCTAAGAGATGCTTGGCCATGTCTATACCTCCTCCATGCCCTCCTCACCTCAGCTCCCTCTTCCATCTGCATCATTTCAGCCATGTGCAGATATCCAACCTCCCCTCCATCTCCTGGAGTCCCTGATTTACCTTCTTCTTCGTGCCCTGACATATTCCTCCCAAACATCAAGCACAGGGCTATATGCTCCTGTCCCTGACTCTGCCCTCCTGCCTCTTGGTCACCTCTTTTCTTTCATGATGCTACAGAGAGATACCTTTTTTTTTTAGAAGTCCTGGGAACATCCATGGGCTTTTCAGGAGTCTAGAAGGGGAGCCAGGAGCACTGGTTTGGCTCCTCACCCTCCTGTGGGGCAGCCGCATGGCTTCAGACAAGTGTTTCAGCTACCTGGGCCACAGATTCCTCTCTCGTGACATGAGGATCCTGGAGGTCGTAACATAGAGGTTTAACCGACTAAGATTTTCTAAGCATTGGAAAATTTCACCTGAAAGGTTCTACTCATCAGCAAATTGTTAGTATCAAAATCATATTCAACTGAAACTATTTTAAAACAAGTCACAGATTAATTTACTGATGATGGCAGTAGTAGGCATTAAATATTTTATTTTTAAATAAAAAGCAATGACCTTGATTTTCCACCCACCAGAGTAATTTTCAGATTGAATTATTTTACTGTTGAATAATTAACAGTGACCCTGATTTACTGAACATTCCGGTAACAGAAGCTGTCATTTAACTAGATTCCAAGGGCTGAGCGTGGGCTTTGCAATGGGCTAGCTGGTATCTTCAGGGAGGTTCTACACACAGGGTTTTTTTAAGCCTCTTCTCTTTTTATTTTGCTGGGAAAACATCTGATTCGCCTCCCTCCACTTTGTTTTCACAGAGCAGCAGGTTGGGAGGTGCAGAAATGTGGCCTCAGCTTCCCTCACTGCTTTGCAGGGCATCGGTGGCCATGCACAGCACAGGCGTACTCTCATCAGGCCATAAACTTGGCACCCAGATCTGGAGGAGCTGTTTCTAGTCAGTGCTCCTCAGACCTTAGTGCAATCCAAATAGTGGCCTGAGGTCCACAACTTGCACTGAGAGCTTTATCCTGGAAGTGATGGAGAAGCTGTGAACCTCCCTCCTCACTGACCATCCAGCCCAGACAGCCAACCGCTGCTGCCACCAGCAAGTGGGAAGCTGGAGAAAGTGATTGTAGTCAAGAATGGTCCTACTGTGTCACCAACCTCCACGCAACAGCAGCACATCCCTCTGCTGATGTGGGAGTGCTGTTGGCACATGGGCCCCACTGATACTGCAAGAGAAACTGGGAAGCTGGGTCTTGACTTTGGACTCAACTCTAAACCCAGGCCCTGTTCAATGTTTAATGAGGTTGGTGCCCCTGGACCTGAGAAGGAAAGCTATGATGGATAGATTAGTCAACCTGCTTCCCACCTTCACAGTAGTTCAGACCTCTAAATTATCTCAGTTATCAACTAACGAAAATAGAAATCTCTAGTAAAGCAAATTTTCAGCCACAGATGTCAACACATTGTAAAAGCAGAAGGGTGCCGTTTGTCTGCAGGGTGTAGGCACCCATGGTGGGAGTCAGTCGCACAAACATGTGCACTGTATCTTGGAGTAAGTCACCTGGCTCCCAGCTGCAGTTTGGTGAAGCGTCTTCTAGCCCCGTGGAGCTGTCTTCAGTACCCAAGGGACATCTCCACCTGGAGAGGCCACTGGGTCAAGCTGCTGGCCAGCAGTGGCTCCATGGGCTGCATGGATCTCCGTTGACCAGAGTGGGCATCCAGGCACCCACCTCACACAAAGACACCTCCAACCAGTGTCCAAACCTGTGGGCTGCATGGCCAGTGCTGTGCCCATGAGTTGACCCTGCTGTATGCCACAGTGCTACCACCACCATCTCCAACAGAGCTAATCATAGAATCATAGGTTGGAAAAGACCTCTAAGATCATCATGTCCAACCATCCACCCAACACCACCATGCCTACCCAACCTTACCCTGAAGTGCCACATCTACATGTTTTTTGAACACCTCCAGGGATGGGGACTCAACCACTTCCCTGGAAAGCCTATTGCAATGCCTGTAAACACTTTCAGTAAAGAAATTTTTCCTCATATCTAATCTAAACCTCCCCTGATGCAACTTGAGGCCGTTGCCTCTTGTCCTGTTGCTAGTTGCCTGGGAGAAGAGACCAGCCCCTACTAGTTGCCTGGGAGAAGAGACCAACCCCTACCTCACTACAACTTCCTTTCAGGTAGTTGTAGAGACCAGTAAGGTGCTTCCTCAGCCCTCTCTTCTCCAGACAAAACAGCCCCTGTTCCTTCAGTCATTCCTCATAAGATTTGTTCTCCAGACCCTTCATCAGCCTCCTTGCCCTTCTCTGGACATGCTCCAGCAACTCAATGTCTTTCTTGTAGTGAGGGGCCCAAAACTGAACACAGTACTCACTAAGCTGACCTCCAGACTAGAGCTGGGGTGTTGAGACTGGCCCTGGTCCCTCTGCACATGCACAAACATGGGAAGGCTGCACGGTCCCCAGGCCCTAAATCCTCAGAGGGACCAAGGTTAGGAACAACCCCACTGCTCACCCCGTGCTGCCTCTTTTCTCTTGCAGGTGGCTGGAGAGGAGAGGCTCCTGCGGGGCTCCACTCGTCTGTCATCAGGGACCTCCAGCCCAGCAGCTCTCTCCCACTGGGCAGCCTCTCCACTGCAGATGTGGCTCCTCCACGCTCTGGCTGTGCTGAGCCTCTTCGTGATGTGAAGCAGGGTGGGCACACGCCAGGCAGAGACTCTCTTTGTGTTGGTTTCTTTATAAAACAACCAGACCAGTAACTTTCTTGGGGGGAGGGGGGTGGAGGGAAGGGATGGGAAGCAGAGTTGAGTGTGTGGGCATCCCTTCCTCCTCCTCATCCCTCTGCCAATTTATTTGATTTTATACGATCAGTATCATCGACAACCAGCTCATTCTTGGTCCTGGCCACCTTTCCACTCCACAGACTGGTTGTTGTCTCTCCAGCTCTCTGCAGATGGGGTTGGAGCCATGGACAATTCCATTGGAAAAGGTGAAGGAGAGAGTCGAGTCAAGAAACGAGAGATGCAAAGGAAACGCTTTTGCCTGCCCCAGCCAAGAGGGGAAAGAGTTTTGATGGATGAGCTGTCAGGAGGTTTCCTGAAGCCCTGACTCACGTTGGGGGGCTCTTGACAGGACACATCAAGCGATGTGGAGTTCAGACCCTCTCCAGGGTTGTTCAGGACCTGAAGGGCAGCCCACCTAGTTCAGACTAAGAAACCAGAGCACCAGTGAGAAACTGGCTGGTTTTGTTCACCGGCGAGGATCCTGAAGCGCCTCTGGGGTGGACCAAGTAACCATGCTACAAACTGGATGGCAGGGATTATCCAGCCGCTTGAAATCATGGCCAGTGTGCAGCCAGCATGCAGCTCCAAGCTGTCATCTAAGCCTCCTTTTTAGAGAAACATGTGTCATGTATTGATGGTCTTCAGGAAGAAACACGTGTGTTGTGTTTTGTTTATGGCTGGCTTTCTTCGCATCCCAACCCTAGCATCTCTATTCACTGGTCCTGTAAAGTGTTTGGGGTAGGTATCTTTTTGTTGCATCCAAACAACCAGAGGCCAGTCTTGTCCCACTCCAGATTAACTTTTCTCCACGAGGGATGAACGCCTGTGGGCAGGACTTGATGTCAGCCCAAAGCAACCCATTCTCACATGCTACCTGTGCATCTGCTGGTCTCACAGGGAGGCACAAGGTCTTCAGTCAGGGGTTTTCGTTAGTTTACCTAGGAAGAGGTAGGATAGGAAAGGTTTGCTAGATACCACCCTGGAGACAAATATCCAGCCAATTTTTGGAAAGGCCAAAGCCATGAATCATGTTGTAGTTGGGGAGTGGATTGCTACGGTTCCCCTCCTTGAAGAGCTGGTGGAGGCAATTGTTTGTGTCCAGGTTAGCACATGAAGGACATTGCCTCCTGCCAACTGCTAATTACTCAGCCGAGAGGTGGTTTAAGCAAAGGCTGGTGAGGTGACTGCTCCACTGAGCTGCGACCATAGTCCACCTGGAGAGTGAGGACAAATGTCTCTCTGGTCTCTCAGGGCACAAGGAGGCAGATGCGTGACCTTGGGCTACCTGAGCATTCAGGGATCTTCCCTAGAGGAGGTGAGCTGCGGACTCCCAGCGTCTTCTTGGGGGACAGAACGCCTCATTAGATCAAGCCAAGAAAGAAGACGGTAAGGAAGGGTGAGAAGATTTCCCAGGATAAATGCTTACCCAGGTTGACTGCTACAGGAGGCAAAGGAATAGCTCCAGATTCTCCCTGAGTATTTAGGCCTGGGCTTTGCAGCAGCCCATTTATTCCTTGGTTTGTGCTCCTTCAAGGAACATCGTTAGTTCCTTAGCATTTGCATGCATAGAAAGGCTCAGCAGCAGCTGACGCAGCAAAATCCAGTGCTTTTTATTTACATTCCCTGCAGAAAATCTCTGATTTCTTTTTTGCTCCATATTTTGCTGAGAAGCTGTAGCAACATTCTTGGGGTTTGGTCCAATATGAAACCACTCTTGTTGTCAGATGAACATCTGTGGATGTGTAAGACACTCACAGAAATCCTCCTGGCTGCATCCTATCCAAATTTCTGCTCCTCGACGTCCTTGGGGCTGTGGCGTCTGGTTGTCCTAATCCGGGGCTGTGCAGAGGAACGTGCCAAGATCCAGACCTTGTGTGCAGGGGGCCACTCTGAGCTGAAATACGCACGTGAAATCTTCTCTGCCAAAAGGCTCAGCCAGATCAGAAAAGCAGGCAGGGAGGTAGTGCTACAGGCAGGAAAGTCCCTCACCTACCTTCAAAGTGCTACAGAAGTGCACTGAGTTACTGTGATCATCTACCCCTTACCCAGGACATCAGTGTCCTCTGAGAGACCGTGCAGGCATCTGCGCACCAAGTGACACAACTACCAGCTGCCACTCTGCAAAACTTGTGTCCTCTGAGCCACAGGCGAGAAAGGGATTAAACCCTGATGCTCAGCCCTGCAAAGGCAAGGAACTACCTCAACATCATGAGGGCATGCTGTCAATTGCCACCTTCTGCCGCTTTCCTTTCAAGTCCTGTAGTCATGCCCTGCTCTACACATCTGGCCCCAGCAAGCTGGGTCTCCACCAGCCTATAATTTTCTTGCATGGGCTGAGCTTCTGCATAGGATAGGCGTGCAAGTGGCAGCTGCTTTCCAGGAGTACCCACTCCTGATGTCTCTCACGGCACACTCCTGCATCTCTTGTAACTCTCTGGTGGCGTTGTTGAAATGCCACCCTGCCCTTTCCTTCTCCTATTGACAGCCAGCAAGAGATGGACTTTTTCTAGGTGGTCAGGATGCCTGGCAACCCCACTTCAGGTCTCCCTTGGGACTGGTATGCTGTGAAAAATCAATCTGGAGAATCCTATGCATAGACTATCGGAGATGGAGGAGACCTCCAGAGGTTACCTAGTCCATCACCATGTCCCACAGCAGGACCAATGGTCTGTTTACACTTTCTGGTAGATTTATCTTAAACAGTTTTTAACAATTCCAATGAGAGACATCATCATCTTCCCTGGATTTATATCTTGCTTTAAAGACTCCTTAGGATGTTGTCTCTAAGCATCACAGGCCAATGAGACCCTTCATTCCCATTGCAGTGTCTTCTCAAGCCCTCAGATTTGGGAGGACGGCAGATGAACAGCTAAAAGTGCCCCAAGGCTGTGGAAGGTGACAGCCAACTACCATGGATCATATCACAGAGGCATTGCATGAGAAGGTCAAACAACCATGGCAATTATCTGCTGGAAGCCCTGAAAAAATTGCGCAGTGAGTTAGTGCAAATGGGTGCCTGCTAGAGGAGTTTCCTCACCACATCCTTGGGTTTCTTCCCCACGCCCTTGGGTTTCCTCCCCACGCCCTTGATTGAGGGACCTCAAAAGCACGTGCAGACTTGAGGTTGCAGGTCTGAAAATTCATTGCCGGTCCTCAGAATTTGTCCTGGGCTGTGAGTTTGGAAACGGCCATCTTCAAGCGCGGTCCCAGGTCAGGTTCTGTTCTCCCATGGGTTCCCCATAGCCTGGGGGTGCTTCAAAATGAAGTCAGCAAGGCCCACAGCAACGAGTCTCTTGCCCAGCAGGGAAGAGCCAGGGTGGGCAGATGGACCGTCCTGTTGCGCAGAATTAAAACAAAAGGTGATCCAAAAACCTGCATGACTTTTTCCTGATCATTTCACCCTTTTTGCCAATATTTAATGTCAATTCCTCCCTCCAACCCTGTTCCTCAATCGATCTTTGCAAAAAAAAGGATGGCTTTCGAGCAGTCCTTCTGGAGGCAGGAAACCCGATTCCATTCCCCCACCCACCCACAGAGACACACGTACACCGGCCATTTCTTCTGCTTTGTGATAAGACAGTAATTTTTTTTTGATGAAATTTCATCTCTGTTGAACTCTGCGAAGTGAACCGCGGATCTTCATTTTTAAGCCTCTTGACTAATCACCAAAGTAACAGCAGCTGCTTGTAAAGGCAAAGGACTGAGCGAGCCGAGAGAGAGAGAGCAGGGGAGACATTTTTTTTAGGAATTACTCCATACCTGGGGACTTTCGTAAGCACAAAGAAGAGTCATGGGAAAAAAAAAAAATAGAAAAAAACAGAACCAGCCAAACTTTCTGTAGCCACCGAACTCTCTTTTTTCAGCTGCTCAAGCACCGTTCCCGGTGGTTTGGCGGTCCTGAAAGCCCGTAAAATATTGTATATGTCCAAACACCACATTGCTGTCAAAGCAAGAGCGTGAGCGGGGAAGGAGGCACTGCGCGGGGAGCCGGTGTTGGAGCAATAACCCCATGGGTAGCAGGGGGATGCTAAAGGCTGCGTGCGCAGACGTGCGTGAGTGTACGCGCGTGCACGCGGGGGACGATGGTTGATGTCTGCCTACGCTACTGGGGTCTAACCCGTACTTCTCTCTTCTGTACATGTCAGTATTCAAACATATCCATGAATAAAGCACACATGCATTTTCCTGACCCTCTTGCTCTTCTCTGCGATGCCAGGCTGTCCGTGCCCGCGTGTCCCGGCTGGTGGGGATCTTTTTTTTGGGGGGGATGGCAGAGGTGTGGGGCTCAAATGCCCCATGCTTGGCTGGAAGCCCAGCTCTGATCTGCTGCAAGGAGGAGCAGCAGGTGAAAAACCAACTCTGCTGAGATGGAAAGAGGTCAGTGCCACCCGGGAAGGTGACAAGGACCCATGCGAGTCCTGGGGCTGCTTGTGATGCACGCGGGGGTGAAGCACAGAAAGCTTTGGGAATGATGAGGGGACTGGAGCATCTCTCCTATGAGGAGAGGCTGAGGGAGCTGGGCTTGTTCAGCCTGGAGAAGAGAAGGCTGAGAGGGGACCTTCGAAATGCCTCTAAATATCTGCAGGGTG
>Ga0065711_1001893_pt1 | contig 49508 bp, 29 predicted proteins | sample Hoacrofraction12_FD_59098 | JGI IMG/M metagenome (GOLD analysis project Ga0065711, IMG submission 59098) | Hoatzin crop microbial communities from Cojedes, Venezuela - Epithelial fraction 12 v2 (version 2) | ecosystem: Host-associated > Birds > Digestive system > Esophagus > Crop | place... | reverse complement strand
CACAAACTGAGGCACAGGAAGTTCCGTCTGAACATGAGGAAGAATTTCTTCCCTCTGAGGGTGACGGAGCCCTGGAACAGGCTGCCCAGGGAGGTTGTGGAGTCTCCTTCTCTGGAGATATTCAAGACCCTCCTGGACAAGGTCCTGTGCAGCCTACTGTAGGTGACCCTGCTTTAGCAGGAGGGTTGGACTAGATGACCCACAGAGCTCCCTTCCAACCCCAAACATTCTGTGATTCTGTGATTCCCCTCTGCCTAGCACTGGTCAGACCCATCTGGAGTGCTGGGTCCACTACTGGGCTTCCCAGTCCGAGAGAGACATGGACACGCTGGAGCAAGTCCAGTGAAGAGCCACTAAGATGATTAAGGGACTGGAGCATCTCTCATATAAGGAGAGACTGAGAGAACTGGGGGAGTTCAACCAGGAGAAGAGAAGCCTCAGGGGGACTCTATTGAGGTGTATAAATACTCAGTTAGGGGGGAGTGAAGAAGACAGAGGCAGACTTTTTTCAGTGGTTCTTTGTGAAAGGACGAGGCAGTGGGCACAGATTGAAATACAGGAAATTGCACTTAAAAAGAAAAAAAATTTTCACTGTGAGGGTCATCAAACATGGGAACAGTCTGTCCAGGGAGGCTGTGGAGTCTCCGTCCTTGGAGATATTGCAAACTGAAGTAGACACATCCCTGAGCAACCTGCTCTAGGTGATCCTGCTTTGAGCAAGGGGTTGGACTCGGCAATCTCCAGAGGTGCCTTCCAGGCTCGGTGAGTCTGTGAATTGCAGCGTTGTTGAGAACATGTTTAGTGATTGTGTAAATTCAAGTTTTCTGTCTTCTTGTCATCCTCTGGATTCAAGACTTTCATTCAAAAGGCTTTATAGACATACCTGTTACAGGTAGTGTCATGCTGTAACACATTTGCCTCCCTTCTAACCGTGTTAGGAATTGCACATGAAGCCTGCATGCCATATAGTTTTAATTAACCTAATTGATCACAGTAGCTGTGCTGCCAACCACCGAAGTGTTGATAGGACTTCACCGGAAGCTCAGCTAGTCTGTCATCATCTGGTCTCAAAATGTAGTTAAGACGATCCTCCCCTTTCAGAACTGTGTAGGATTTTATAAAGTCTGAAATTCAAGCCAATGTGCAAAAAGCTGAATTTACTGTCATTTTCTACTTTTCGAGCTTTGAAAATAGGTGACTTACTGAAGTGTCCTGGATGTAATTCACATAGGTGAAGCAGATTCTATAAAGGCAGCCTAAAATATACTGTGGTTTCACTACCAGGGATTCATGGTCAACAAAGAGTTTAGTCAGTCCTTCTGCCAGGAGTTTGTGCTTCAGAAAAGATCAGTCAGAGCTGAGCCTTTACAAAACTAAGAACTTGAGACGTGTTTTTCTGAGTGAGTTTCATACGAGGTTGTTCCTGGTGGCTGGATATGCCTGTTGCTTCATTGCAGCCTGATAACGTATCTTATAGCCTGCTCCTTGTTGAGGCGTATTACTTAATTTAGCACTGAGTCAAAGTGTTCATAACAAAGTGGAGCAAGACTTGGTAAACAGTTGTTTTATGGCTTCAAGGTTATTTTTTGAGATGTGTTTTCTCGATGAAATATCTCAGAACAAATTTGGTTATCTGCTTGTCGCTTCTTTCTAAACCACACTAAAAGGCATTAACACTTACTGTTACACTTTTCTAGGTCCAGGCTTCATGAAGAGAGTGTATCTTCTCTGTATGCCTTCCCAGAAAAGTGGTAATAATAATAATAATAATAATAATAATAATAATAATAATAATAATAATAATAATAATATAATTCAAGATTCTATCTGAAAGTAATTTTTTTCTGCTGTACAGCCAGATTAATTTTGGATCTAATAATACCAATCCTAGGAGAATCAAAGCAGAATGCTGAAAATTGCATTTTCTGAACTACATGGTGCGTTGCTTATCCTGAGAAGGCACGATGGCTCATCTGGAAACATATCCCCAAATAGTGCGGTGTTGAGTGTACTAAACCCGGCCAGGCTGGGCCACCCACACACTCTTCTCAACAAGGACCCAGATGGCTGCAGCTGTACCAGTTGGCTTGTGGGATAGGAGGGTACTGCTGCGGCTAATTTAAATGTTACTTACTTTTTAAAAAACAACAATATTTGGGGTAGCTGAGTGTTGTAGGATGCACTTGCAGAGGATGCAGTCCAATGCCTCAGCTTCCATATACTGTTGTGTGGTCTGAGAAAGCCACAACGCTGGTTCTCACCATTCTCATTAAGCCCTCAGGCTTTAGAAATGTAATGTTTCTGTTCTCCTACCCGTGAATGAGGTGTGTGCTTTTCTGAACTGTTCACTTTCCAGTTTGTAAGGTGTGTACATTCAGAGCAGTCATACTTTGGGAACTTCATTTCTCCTGTTTGCAGAAAGATATCTGTGCACTCTTGTTTACATACTGAGAACTCCTATCTTTAAGCTGCAGTGGGCTGGAAGGGTTACTTGTGTGACAAGTCAGTCTGGTTAAGAATATTGCTTACTGAACTTTGCAGTCCTTGGAAAAAAGGAACTACAGTTTCAGGAGTTTCAGTTAACAGGTCTGATTTGTTGACAACTGACTTGATATTTAAGGGAAGCCAGTAATAATTTATAATTTGATGAAAATGTGCATGATTAGCCACTCTTTTTTTCAGAAAGCTCAACTTTATATGGCTGACATGGTTAAAATAACATATATAATCAAGTAAATTCTGGACTTTTATATAGTTAAGATAAAGAAGTTCAGATTTTCCAAAACAGTGGGATTGGAATTCATCTTGCCAAATGCAGGCGTAAAGGAGAAGGCACTTTCAGATGTGTCCCTCTAAACAGCAAATTTCTCAGCACTGACTGTAAATGGAGGTGGGGGTGACTAGCTCAGATTGGGAGACGGCTGTGGGCTAAAATGAAAAAAAGTTAATTGAGATGAATGCACCTTAAATGCTTTTGTTGCATTTCATTCTATGAACTAAGCAGAAAAGATTTTGGGTTATCTTACTTTTAGTAAAGTAGACATATAGAAGGTGATGTTAGATGGCACTGTAATGACTTAATGATAGGATTGCTAGATACAGTACAAATTATATTTGTTTAATAATTGATGCCATTTTTACATTCAGAATACTATTTTCAGATTTTTGTTGCGTTTCCCAGTACTTGTTAGTCATCTTAAAAGTGGTTTTGATATCCATTATGCCTTTCAATTTCCTTACCAGTTTTATAATCACATTTTATTAATTATGAAAATATATTTTCTTTCTGTTCTCAGTGAATAAAATATACAAATACAGATTAAAAAATGGAGGGTAAGAGAAGAGCTGGAACTTACTATGCCAAAAATATTCTCAGATTTATTAAAACAGTAAAATAAACATGATATTTTTTTCTCTCTCTTTCAGTTGCAGCTATGAGAGATCTCACTTTTAACAGTAATTAGTAAAAATATTTTAAGATAGAGGTTGATTTTTCTGTTGGTTTTTTTCATGATGTTAATAGTAAGTGTTTGAAAACTCTACATAGAATATTTTATATTTCTAAGTATACTGTATAAATTTGCAAAGTTTTTTAAGTTTTATTTAGCAGCAGCAGAAGTTCAATGCAATGTTATTACATCCTATCCCTTTGAACAAGTTATATGTCAAGAATTAGACAGAAAAAGAGTTGCATTTTAAATATGTGCTTAATAGGAATCAGATTCAGTGTTATGAATAGTGATATGATATTTGCTTGCAAAGCAAAGAGCCAAATATAGGAAAACATGGCACCCAGAAGTTTAAAGTAATCGATGGATTTGAAAATTCGTGATCCTGCTGGAGATTTCTGTAATTTTTTATCGTGTTTGTTAAAAACACACCCCAAGGCTCTTAACTGGAACTTGAAACCTCATTGAGCGAAGCAGTGTATGAATATGAGTCTTGTTTTAGGTGTGTAAAGCAGATTAAAATCAGAAATATTTAGTTAGAGCTGCAAAGGGCAGGGACGGAGAGGCAGTATCAGACAGAAGGGATGAGAGAGCAGTCCGAAGGCAGATGTAAGCACTATTGGTGTACGTCATTAGCTCAAGCCAGCACAGAAATTACCTAAAAATAACATAGAAAATAAATAGAAGAAGGCTGAATTACTGCAGGCCCTGGAGAAAAGGACTGAAGAAGTAGGTCTCTTAAAGGGAGATCCTAAAGCGATGACGAGAAGTGGGAGGTGAGTGGGGAGGGGGTAAAGTCATGCCTGCTAAAGGAAGCTGTGGTTTTAAGGATATACAGCTGACCGGATCCAGAGCAGCTAAATAAACCAGGGCAAGTAGGCTACAAGTGCACCCATTAGTTCTGATCCTGAAGCCACGTTTATGCATCTTGGTGAAGGTGATTGAGAGTTGTAGAGGTGGCAGCTGTTAAACGGGAAGAAATTGCTGACAGGGTTGAACATTTAGGTTTGCCGCTAATGGGCTGTACTGATGTGAGTAAGGCTTACTAAATACACAGCCATAACTGTTCTTATTTATATGCATAATATAAATATCACATTGTATAATAGCTGTAAGACAATCCAGAGCATTTCCGGGGGATTATTGCACATCTCGGGTAGTTTAAGTCATCCAGCCTTTTGGCTTCAGGCCTTCAAACACTACCAGAGACATGTTATAATCGTCCAGAAATGCGCTGCCTGTTGCAAATTACAGCTTAAACCAAGATATTCAGCACATTACACATATACCCAAAATATACAATTTAACCAGGTAATGTGATGTGCATGTTTAAACAAAAAAAATACCTCTAAATATGGAGAAGTTCAGTATGCTCTTCCACAAGCTGAAGAGAGAATTTGCCTGCCCATCCAGAACAGCTCTAGAAATGTCGTTTGCTTCTACATTTAATGGTCCCATTCTCGTCATCTTTTCTCTCTTTTCCTTTCTTTCTGACCGTTCCTCTTTTGTGACTCTGCCTTGTCTGAATGGGCTGTTTGGGCTCTGCATTGGATCCCTGAAGTACCCCATATGCTTTGAGACAATCAAATATGGGATGTAATTATAGCAATGAAGGGTAAAGAATGTCACAAATAGGGTTCAAGACTGAACAAAGAAAATGGGAGGAAGAATAGATAATGACTAAAACTCTAGCACAATCACCATGGTGTTTCTCTAATTACACTTCCCAGGAAGAGGTTTTCCTATAACAGAACTATTTCTGATCTAAATATGCACATAAATACCTGTATTAATCTGTGTCAGTGATAGGATTAAATGTAATTATTTTTTTATTATCCTGTCTTCTCTTACGTGACAGATGAAACAGTAGATCCCCACTTACCTTCTCTCTACCTTTTTCTGCTGTTTACCCACTCTAAACTCTGACACCCTGGGCTGTTCTCTCTCTCATCCCTATGACCAGATTTCTCAGCCTAATGTTTTTGTTGATCCTGTCTTTATCAGCCCTGTGATAGTTTGCTCTGAATCAAGCAAAGCATTCCCAGCAAGATAGGGTTAAGGAGTTGGCGGCAACCAGGCACACCTTATGTTGTTTCTTTTTCCCCAGCCACCTTGTTTTTGTCATATAAAATTGCAAGCAAAAAGCAAATTACAATGTTTTCCGATATTAACTGTAATATTATGTCTTCTTCCTTGTAGGCAATTTAGCTCAAGCTGGCAGACTGCCCGTTCTAATGCACAAGGACACTGCTTTTCTGGGAGGCTGGGTCAGATAAACCAGTTGGGTTTTCTGAAAGTGAAGGGTTTTTCTCCCCCTCCCCATTGTTGGAATAAGACCTTATCAGCATATAAACACAGCCTGCACGGCAACACAAAGGTAGCAGTTTTGCCTCATGTGCGACTTCCTCAACAAAGCGTATTTCTCGTGTGGATATTAAAATAATAGCTTTTTAAGTTAGAAAGTATGCTCGCTTGCACTGCAATTATTAACTACTCAATTAGAACGTTTTCCAGCTATCTGGGCTGAGGTTTTCGGAGGAGCCTAGGGAGTTGACTGCACAAAGCTGTGTCTGTACCAGGAGATTAACTGTGTCTGTGCTCACTGACACTGACACTAACAAGCACGGAATGGCTCGTGTCCGTAATACTCAATTTTTGTATCCTCCAGAATAGGGTGGCCGTCTCGAAATGGCCTCCTGAGAATGGGTTCTGGCCCCCGCACGCCTCTGAGCTGTGTCCCGGAGTTGGAGAACGGTAGTTGCCCTGTGCCAAAAGCATTCCTGGGGCTAGTCGCACAAGTGGAGTGTAAAGGGCTTGTTGAGTGTCCAGGAATATTGCTGGAGACTGTTTTAATGTGAGGTCAAGTCTTAGTGTTGTTGGCTGCTCAAAAGCTGAAGTCTGAAACGCTGGCCCTCCGAGCAGCCACACGCGCAGTCTTCATGGTGTTACCACCCGCTGTTTGATCTAGAAAGAAAGGTGCCTTCCACTCAGTAACTTTGTGTGGTCAGTTGTGTTTTATAAATAAACCTTTCTTAACTATGCAGTCAGAAAATGCAGTCAGCTTTAAGAACTGCACAGCTCTGTGATGCCTCCAACAGCATTCAGTATCTGATGCATCGTTTTATATGATGCTTATAAATAATAGTAATAACAAGAAGAATATCCTAGTCTCTCATTTGGTAGGCTTCAGCATTATAGAAGGTTATCCTGTCTTATTGCCCGCTGCAGATGTCACCACTGCTTAGCTCAGGGCTGTGTGAGCGATAGATGATGATGACGCTGTCAACTTCCTGCTGACAAGTAGAAGAGAAAGAAATTTATTTTTTTTAAAAAATTTTGCTTTCCTGTAAGAATATCTTTTGTCTTGTTTAACGCCGTTGGGAAGATTGATGTCAAACCATGCTTTGAGATCGTCTGACCAGTGTACTGTAACTGCCATACTTGCATATCGCAATGTGGTCAGTATATTTGCTGTACGTTCCTGATGGTCAGAGACCTGCTCCAAAGCAGGTTTTTGCAGCAGCTGGTTTTTGATTCAGGCATGGGATGCTTGCCTCTGTATGTGTAGACGGGTCGTGTTCCCACACAATCCTTCGGTGTTCTGCGTACGTGCGATGAAGTCATAGCACTTGCTGTGTGACATCAAAGTCAGTTGCTATGAGAATGAGCGTAATCCAGCAAACAATGATCACATTGTGTATGTAGCAGGGAAAAGAGAAGGCAAGTCATAAAGCAGAACCGTTTTTATATTTACACAGCAATGTTTTAATAACCAGCAGATTTTGGGTAAAGGGCTGGAAAAATAGTAAAAAGATAAAAGTACTTATGTTTCAATGTTGTGATTTTTTTTTTTTTTTTTAGCAGGTACAAAAGTTCATTTCAATGTATTAAAATAAAAAATACCCTTGAATTTCAGGCAGGATCCTGAGAAAGCGATTGACATTCCCAATCAATGCCTGCTGGGATATTTTCTTTCCCCCCCCAGATCCTTCTATGATACTATGAACGCTAACCTCCTTAGCTGCATGCTTGGAATAGCCCGGTGCGATAGCTTTACTACAAAGGGCTTCTGTGTATTTCAGGAGTCAGGATATAGCACTCTTCTGACAGAAAATGCCCTGTAATGAAGGTGAAGCTTAGACATTATTTATTCCAAATACAGGATCTTTCCATCTGCAAGTTTATAGAGGCTGAGAAATTGTTGAATTTGGAGATTTGCAAATACAAATTACAAGCTCGACTCTGAAAATATTCCCTCCTGGAAAACAAGTCCTATTCCCTCTTGTGAGCATTATCCTTAGGCAGCATTAGGTCGGTACAGAAGGCGTTTCTAAGGTGGGCAGCTTTGCTCATGAAGACACAGCACCTCCCTCTCCTGGAACGAAGCAACTAAAACATTTTGATCCCGCGTTCGGGTACCTGGAAAGAACAGACTGTCACTTGTGTTCAATTACATGGAATATTTTTTGTGTCTCCTAACCAGGTCCACTTTTGAGGCTGCAGCATGTTAAAGTTAGAACTGTGCAAACTTTGAGAAGCCTAAATCCAAATTGAGCCTGGCTCGCTTCCAGAAATGGCTGGAGCTGGCAAATTTAAATCATTTTCAACTTGGACCTGTTTTTTTTCTGGGTTTTATGTCATCACTTATGAGTTAAAACTGAGGAAAATCCTGGTTGTAACCGATTTAACCTCTTTTTGCCTCCTGCCTGGGTCTAGAGTCTTTTTTCCGTATGTGTGACTTGTTTGTTGAGAACTAACCACTGATGGGATTATACAGTGTGTCGAGTCTCTGGAATTGCCCGTCTAATAAAGCATGGGTGTTTAAACCTTTTATTTTAAACCTTTATAGAGCATCAGTTGCTGCAGTGTGTAGAAGAAAGTAGTTCTTAAAGCATTTTCTATAAAATAAATTATTTTTCCACTTATGTTTTTATGCAGTTCAGACGTTACATGACAATTTTAAAATTGACAGGCATTACCAGCACAGTGGAAGGTGTCATGCTTCTGGCTTAAGATCAGTAATAAATTAAAAGTTTCTTAGCACTTATGTTTTCTGAATTATTCCTGTGGTAGGAGGTTAGTTTATATACAGGTTATATATGGTTTGCAGGTGAAATCACTCTGAAGCCCCAAGTCAGTGCCTAATTTTATACATGTGGGTGGTTATTATGAATGTGGATGGTTACTATGAACTGATCTGAGAGGTGCTGGAGAAGGGGGCCATGATCGTAGCATGAGAATCTGAGGAGACAGTTTACTTCAGTAAAACAGAGGTGCCTGGTCAGGACCTGACCTTTTGAAGAGCTGTCCAAACATTTACTCACTCTCACAACACCCTCATGAAGTAGAGGTTAAATATTATCTCAGTTTTATGGAACAAGAAGGTGAGCACAGAGAGAGCCTGGATTAAAGCTCAGGAATTTGTGGCATGCAGTTGCTTGCTTAATCCATTAGACTACGGTGTTTGGTTTGTCAGTAGTCCCATGCTTTATAAACGAGACAAAACCTTTAAAATACCAATTAGTTTAGATAGGCAGGCGTTCAGTTCTCTTCGCGTAAACCAGAGATGAAGCCATTTCACATCATCATCGTAGCCAAACTTGATGAATTTGTTCCGTATTTGTCTAAAAGTGAGCATTGCTCTTGAAGGTGGTGGTGTATCAAACAAAACCCTTCTTCTGGAGGAGGGGGAGCTTGGAAAAAGGGAAGGTATTTCCTTCTTATATGAAGTAGATCATCACTTTAGCCTAATTTACCAAAGCACATCGTTAGAGAGGCAAAGCTATTCATATAATTATCTCGATGAACGGTTCTACCGTGTTTGCATATAATGGGTCTACGTTTGGTTTACACAGAACAGAATTTATAAAGCATTTGTATCATTTATGGCAAGTCCTTGTGCTGCATTCTGTCACGCATCAGTTGGAACAAGGCTGAAAAAGCACTGTAGAAATGGCGAAGGCTACCACCATCATCTCTTCCAAACTGCAGTGGAACTGAAGGGATGCAGGACAAGAGGGCAAATGTTGAGAACTGGAAAAACAGAAAAACAGAGCAGCATAAAATGTCAAACCACATTTTTAAGGTCCTTTTTACTATATTTCCATAAATGCATGAGGGAATTATGTTGCAAATACTTGAAACTGTTTATTTTCATTTTTGGCTTGATTTTCTAGCATTGAAAAAACCATGTCTAATGATCTTGAGCATTCTTAAAGAAAAAAATTATATTTTACATAATGGTTTACATGTGTGAGTTCCCTCTGGCAGGAGCACTATAATTAGCCTGTCGTCTCTCAGAGAAGAGACTATCTGTCTTAAAGATGCAACAGTGAGTCTTGGCTGCTAGAGCTAGGAGCAGAACATTGTGATTTTGTTAAAAGATAAACATTATGCCTTTTCACTTATTCATCTTTCTCCTCTTCCTGCTTCTTTGGCTCGAAGCTAGCCTAGAGAAGCAAAGGACAGCTGAGTACAAACAGTTTTCTTCCTTCCTCATTCAGCAAGCCATGGCGAAAGATCTTGGCTGCTTGACATCAATAACTTTGCTTCAACTCGACTTGGAACTGTTTGGGCAGCCTTTCAAAAAAGGAAAAGGTACAATAAAAGGGGACTGAACTTCCTGGTTTACTCCTGAAGTAGCAGATTCAGCTAAGGCACACTTTCCTTTGGGATTGTCCATATACTGCCCGGGAGAGCCGAGGAGGTGGAACATTATTCCTTTGCACAACCTTATTGTAGCCATTAAAAGACAATCAGCCAGAACAGGGTGGTGGCAGACAGTGTTGTGTGTTTCAGTCTCTTTTGCGGTCTTGTTACTAAAGGAGAGTAATTTTGGTAGAAAGGCTTTGCTGCTTTTGGGTAGCCGTGTGCGTCCTTGATCAGAGGAGGGGGAAGGAGAGAAGGAAAACTTAAAACCACCACAGAGTTGGAAAAATGTGACTGGTTTGAGCTGGCATAGCGGGGCTGGTGTGTGTTAACTCTTGGTATTATCATGCCTGAGGTTTCATTTCCAGCATCGACAAAGAAAGCTGTAATACAGGAGATGATCACTGATGGCATCTTTCCAGGCCCAACTGGTTACATTAGCAGGGACTGGTAAGAAGGTGAGGTTTCCAGTGGGGACAGGAGTATATTGAATTTCCTTTTGAAGACTGTCAGGTACATGTGCCAGTCCATCAGAGGACGTGTTGATATGCTGGTGAAAACTAACTGCAGTGGCAAGGACGTTTCTCCATGGATAATGATACATGGACCAGGTTCCTTGAAGGTACCCGTTGCCAAATTCTTTGACTTGTGCCATGCACGTTTGTTCTTGAGCTTGCTTTGTGATCCTTCTGCTGTTGCTGTCCTTCTGCCGCCCTTCTCTCCTACGTTGTGTAATTTGTCTAAACAGTATGATTTTCTTTCCTTATTCCTTACAACCTTTCTCTCTCCACCCCTCTGCTTTCTTGATACTTTCCTTTGCCAAATAGTCAGAGATTTTCTCAATTCTGAGTTCCTATGTAAGCTATAATTTTATTCTATTATGAGTGAGCACTGCTACTGCAGGCCTGGAACTGATTACTGTTTGCATATATCCAGCATCACCAGCCAAAGACCAAAGAGACTTCTCGGAACCTTACAAGGTTTTCACAATCACCTTGTTATTCTTTTCAGATTCACCCTTTTGTTGGGAATTTCTTTTTCTTTCAGTTGTATCTGGAATTCAAAGATAAAGTTTACCTTTTGAAAAGTTCTTGTAGATATCCGTTACCTTCCCAAACAATCCAAAACCTAAAATCTCATTTTAAATTAGCACCTATTGCCAGACTTGGAGATCCCCAAAAGTCATTGGTTAGATCAGCAAGACCTCTGTCGGCACTTTTCTGCAGGGTACTTCAGACTTCTAGATTGACAGACCTTTTCCGGGAGGCTAAGAGCAAAGCTTTTGTGTGTTTTATGTTGTTATTTGGCCCTCATTGGTACAAATATTTTCTGCCATGGTTTTTCTAATATTTCAGTACTTTAGTACTCCCAGAAAGGAGAATTCACAAAAATAATAAAAAAAAATATAAATCAGTCCCTTGGAAAGTTGAAAATATTAGAAGTGGAAAGAGGATGGAGGGGCAGTTATCAAAATAAATCATTAAAGAGAGATTTGTACTCTTTTGAAAGTGCGTGCTGAAATTTCTAGTGACTGTTTTTGCCTTTATAAAAGTTGCATGCTACTCTCGTGTTCTAAAAAGATGGGATAATTAGGAATTTTTGTATGTAAGAGGTCATGATGGCCAATCTGATAGCCTTTCAGCCCCTGGAAATGAGTACTTACAGGAAACGTGATTTGAACGATGGAGAAAACCATGGTGAACTGAGACTGGAATCGTTCTTCTGCTGTGGCAGTCACTTCCCTGAAGATGTCTGTAGTAAATCTTGGTTTGCCATGACCTCCCATGCACTGACATTTATACTATCCAGGAAGTTTCCTCAACAAAAATAAAAAATATTTTGAAGTGACCATTGATCTAGCCATCTTCTTGCTGCTCTGTGCTCATTTCTCGGTAGTTTCAGTCCCACACAGAAACACTGATTTCTGAGAATGGCGCTGCTGGTCTGGCAGCCACAAAAAATTACTTTCTTAAGTGGTCTTCTGTGGAATGGCATGTCTCATTTGAAGTCTCCTTTAGCATAAAATGCTTAATTGACCTGTGTCTCTTGGACTGGGTAAATGGGTGCAGGTTCTGAAGATGTATTCCCATTCTTCTTCTCTTGGAAAGTAAGTTGGAGGTCATTGACTGGAAACAAAGAATGAAACCTGCTATCCTAATTGCCTCTAAAATTCTGTAGAATAGCTATTCCTGAATCTTGAATGTTCTTCGGATATTTATTAGGTCACATTTTTTGTCCTTTTTCCCCATCATAGTCCCCACTTATCTTTTCATGGCAGTTCTCCTAGAAGCCCTTTGTTTTTCTGAGTTGGTCTCTTCAGGATGAGCCAGTTGAATTAGTCCACAATATTTGTTATTTCCTGAAAAAAAGAACTCCCTTTATTGGCTGCATCACCTTTTGATCACTGCCATTGTTATGCCAATTATGAATTAATACCCATCTATTGTTCAATTAGGTAAATTCCCCCGTTACTGTTCTCCTGAAATTATTTGCTAGATCTTGATTTTCAGTTCTCTGCTGCTGTTGGCTGAAGGTTCTTTAAAGTCAGGGGGAGTTAGGCTGTGACTGCTTTGCAAGCAGTACAAATAGGAGCAGATGTGCAGAAAACAAATGGTTGGTGCTTGACCCAACGTCCACACGATGAGCATTTCAGTGGGGTTTACTTTCACTCTAGCACTAGGTCTAGTCTGGCCCCGTTGACTGAGTGCCTGTTAGTGGTTGGAGCGTGTCTTTTGATTTGGTTTTGTCCCAGAAGAGTCCCGTTAGTGTGCTCTGATATTGTGCCACGGTGCAAACCGATGTGCAGTAAGTGGGGATGAATGGGAGATTTGTTTCAAAACCTCACCCCTGATCCAAATGAAAATGCTTCGATAGATGTATCCTTTTGTACCTGACTCAGACATCTCAGTAAATCCAGTAATGGGCTTATCTGGATCAGCTGGTGCTTAAATATTTCTGTGCATGGGACCAAAAGGCTTCTTAGCATCCCGATTGGACATGTTCTTTTGACATTAATGTTACCATTATTGTGGAGACAGTCATAACTGCTGTTCTTATAACTTGTATTTATGTAGAAAAGTAATACCAGACAAATTCAAGTTAGAAATAAGGCACAAGGAAATCAGCAGTGGAACAAACTACTAAGTGAAGTTCTGCATTGCCTAGTTCTTGATGACTCCAGATGGAGGTCAGATGAATTTCTGGAAAATAAGCTTTTGTTAAGCTGGTTACTGGCCCAAAATAGGGGTAACTGGCTGAAATTCTGTGGTCTGTGGTATGCAGGAGGTCAGACTAGATGATCTGATTTTCCCTTCTGGCTTTAAACTGTATGAATGTGAGCAATCCCGCTGATTACGGGACACTTCTGGCCATTTAAAAATGCAGGATCAAGCTGTCAGTTGTCAGTAAAGAACATTTGCTATTGTGCCATCAAATTAAGAAATTAATTTTAAGATCTCACGTAACAGCATTGTTGTATCCTGGTTTAGGATGCAAAGAGCTTTGTGTAAGCAAGGAAAAAAACCCCACCACCTATAGTATGATTTAGATCAGGGCAGCTGTGTATTATAAGCTTAGCCTTTAGTATTTCTTATCGCAGTTCAGATTCAAAATCAGAGCTGAAGTAAGACTTTGTTTTAGAGATTCAGTGCCGCGAAGGTTAACGGGTTATTGACAGCTTTAGGAATGAAATGTCAGGGAGGAAATTAGAGCAAACATGTATCGTGAGCCAGCACACAGCATGGCTGGTTTTAATAGACACGGCAGATCTTCTGTAGTAACGCCTCCATTAATAGTGCAGTTATCACTGTTTCCAGATGGCGGGATCATAAACACACAGAGCTTTTGCAGGGACCTATAATTTATCCTGATCCCTTCCTCCTCAGGATTCACCCAGAAGGAAGGCAAGTGGTACCACAGCCCACCCCAACGGCTTTCTGGTTTTTGCCAGGAAGCGTGGGGTGGGAGCAGGATTACATCTGGGGGTCCGTGGAGCCCACCAACAGAGACTGCTCCGAGTCTTTATTGAGCAAGAACATCTACTGTCGTTCTTAGCCACTTCCTGCTCACTTCACTGTTTCACTGGTACTGGGCTGGTCCATGCCCTCTATTAGAAGGTAGGTTGCAGCTCCCTTGCACCCATCTTAGATGCTCAGTCTGACTCTTCTTTTTTCATTTTTTTTCTTTAAATCAGCATTTTATTAACTAAGTACACATTCGTTCTTAATGAGTTTCACTTAATCATGGCAAAATCATCATTACAGATAAAAACTTGGATAATTAGGAAATGGGAGAAGTTTTTAACTGTATTCTTCACAAAGCATTTTCCTTGACAAACTGAAAAACTGCTCTAATCTTCACAGTAAGTGTGGCTTTGGACACATATGAGAAGTAGAAAAATAAGGGGTGTCTTCTAAAGAAGAAACTACAGCAGAAATATGTTTTTCTCTTCCTATTTACTAATATAGAGATGCAATACTGTGAAAAAACATGTCTGAAAATGTACTGAAATGATACAGTGTTCTTTTCAGAAATCTCGTATCTTGATGTTTCTAGGAAGTAGGAGATACAGATGGCAATTAAAAAAAATTTCCTCATTGTAAATGCATTAAGAAATTTTACACTTGTCAGTTTAGATCCTTGGGTTACCTAAGCAAGCATATATGTGAAAAAAGTTGTCTACTTCTGGACTTTAATTGTACGAAAAGGAGCGACATGCATTACCAGTGTATTTCTTTGCTGTGTCTGTCTTATATGTTTCGGAGGATGGATTGGGAAAAGAAAGAAGGATCCAACTTCTGCTAAGCTCTGTTTGGTTTTGAACTGTTTGGGTATTTCCAAAAGCCAGCTCTGGCGCCTTAAATCTTGCTTTCATCAAGAAGATGGTAATTCAAAATAGCTGAATTTTGGTTTGTGTGGCAGCAGGTCTCTTCATATCTCACTTTTTGGTATTTATAAGTAAACTCACATGATTTGTAGAATATTTTATTTCAATTATTTTGACTTTGCCTTTCACCTCTTTGACCTAGAAAATCTAGAGTGCTTTAATAACCAGTGTCCTTGTTAGAAGCTTATTGTGTGGCTCTTTTTGGAAAGGCAAGTTGAACATGTGGCATAGTGTAAGGAATTTTGATGTAATTTGTTTAGAGAGGCTGTTGCTTGATAAAACTTTTCTGAACAGGCTACATGGCAACTGAGCAATTGGAAGTCTCGGGACTGGACTGGATAATGGGCAATAGATGCTTTCATTTCTGTTGCCTGTTCAAATCCAATCTATCAAAGGATGAAAAATGTTCCCTTTTCATACTTGGCAAGTGGCCTGTGTGTAATTAGTTGGTTGCCTCTGTCTGGTGCCTGATTGATATTTGCCCACAAGACAAAATCGCTGCCCCATTTGGCACCCTGGCCGGTCGCTGCAAAAGCCAAAGCTGAATCAGCAGCTGGCTTTGCTGTGTTCTCTTCCTGATCAGAACCAAGAAGTTTTATTGTGCAGTGTGGACATGCTTACATTTTGTTGTCCCCAGTTTTGTTCTCTGTAACACCTGTCATAAGTACTACATGTAACATAGCACAAAAAAAGGTTGTTTCCTTGGGGATGGATGAATTTCATCCCCCTGCAGAGGGCCAGAATCAATGTTTCACCCCATCAGCAGCTCCCCTTGCGGAATAAATACCACCCCGAAACACACTCTGCTCCACAATATTTCTGCATTTGCTAAGAGCTATGTGAGACTTAGTCATGCGTTTTCAGTTGGCTCATGCCCAGCTAAAGACAAAGGGAGGAAATATTACAGCAGTTAAGTGACACCAATTCATCAAGGAAAAACAGAAGCTTGCTAGAAATGATGGCTTGTGAGTTCATCCAGTCTCAGTGCAGGGCAAACCTAGGGGCCACCATTTCTGGGGCAGAAGCCCCAGCCTTTCACAGGGGGAATATTTCTACTAAGATGAAGTGGTTTTGAGCAGTTGCTTCAATGGGCTAGGCACAAGCGTGCTTCTCTTTCACACAAAGGTGGCGTGTGCTCTTTTTTTTCCCCCTCTCTCTCTCTTTTCCTTAAGCAAACTGAATAATTACAGCCAAAAAAAAAAGAGAGAACTGCATGCTTAATTTGTATTTAATATCCAAGAATGAACTTAAGCTTGGGGGAGGTACAAAAGCTCCCTCAAGATTTTGAGGGCTCTGTATCCTGGATGCCAACTGCTGGCTACTCCACATTGGCATTTATGATCCTCCTGCTGCTATACACAAACACTGAATTTCTGTTTCATGCCCGATGCCCCCCTTTGGTACTGCCAAAACTCTTCGTCTGTGCTACAGCTATCATAAGCAGTACATGATGCAGTTTTCTATAGTTTCTGCAACGACTGCTAATACAGTTGTAGAGCCAAAAGCTGATTGGGAGAGAATGAGGTAGGTTTTGGATGGAATTATATCATGACAGAGAAGCCCTTCACTTTTTTGCAGAGTAAATGAGGTCAGGAAGAAACATGGACCTGCAGAAATATGGCTGGAGAAAAAAACAGCAGAGAGAGAGAGAGAGAGACGCTGGGCAAAAGTGAATGATGACTTATGGAAAGATAGGAGAGGTGACTGGGAAGCAAGGGGTGGATAAGTTGAACTGGGGAGCAAAGACAGAGACAAATAGAAAAAAAGATTTAATTAACATTGAAGAGACGTTGTCATGAGGAACAGAAAAAGGTGAACAGGAAAATATGTTGAAAGAAGAAAATGAAAAGATTTCAGGTTATTGGGGAATATAGTCCAGATTCTAAGAAATTAATCGATGGTGGTGCACATTTTAGAAAACTGGGAAGGAAATAAGAATGAAAAAGCAAAGAATAAGGAAGAAAAGTTTAAGTAGATATTATTTAAGGCTAATTTCTGAGCCTACTTAAAGTTTTAGCCACATAGCTCCTGGCGAAATGACCAAGAGTGAAATAGCTGCAATAACTATTTGGCTTTCAAAATCTTAATGTTGCAGTTTAGTTTGTAGAAATGTTAGAGATTATATTACTATTATGCAATAAGATATAATAACTAATGATAAAATGTACAAACTAGTATCTATATATTGGCTAGCATGAAGAACCTTAATGGTCCAGATATAAATTAAATATAGACTAACATAGATGGTTCCATGCTTTGTCTAAAACCAAAAGCGTAGGGAAAACAGGCAAAAAGGATTTTTTTAACACAAATTCTGTGTGTGTTTGTTTGTTTGTTTGTTTGTTTGTTTGTTTTAAGTTTGATGCTTTTGAGATATGATAATTATGTGTTTTGGGAAAGGAGTGGTTGAGATGAGGAAATGCCACCATTACACAATGAACATTTAGAAAGTCACACCTGCATTCAAGGCATCAGTGTTAGAATAGCTCTGGCATCCAAAAAAGGTATCAGGATTTATGAAAGGACAAAATATCCTGAATACATCTAGGGTGATGAACTCTTTTGAACCAGACTGTAAGCATGACAAAATGGTGCCTTGGAGATCTAAGATCTTTTGAAGACACAATTTCCATTACAGGTGCTGAACATTTGGAATTACAACTCTGGTCTCTTAGAAGTCCACCTGTGCTGCTAAGTCCATTTTAATTATAGCTGTTATTATCTATTGATGAGAGCAACACAAAATATGGGGCACTAGATCAATTCTTCACGCAAAGGCTATCTGGAACAGGCTGCCCGAGGTGGTGGTGGAGTCACCATCCTTGGAGGTGTTTAAAAAACATGTAGATGTGGCACTTCAGGATATGGTTCACTAGGAATGGTGGTGTTGGGTGGAAGGTTGGACTCGATGATCTTAGAGGTCTTTTCCAACCTACGATTCTATGAATCTATGATTCTATCTGTTCTAAAGGTGTACCTGTGATCCTGTGTATATGTCCATGTACCAATGTCTAAAAAAATAGGACTTAGCCCCGTTGAGTAGCCCCACTGAGTTGCCTCTGATTCTTCTCCCTTAAAATCATGATCTTGTGTGAGAGAGAATTTCCCTTCTCACCCATGACGATTTGAGGGAGAAGGTGTTGAACCCACCAGCATGATAATCTGCAGCAATCTCTACTAATTTAGTTGATTTTTTCCATTTCATCATCTTAACATCTGAAGGCTAGTCTGGCTTCTCTTGACTACTTACCAAAGTATTTGTACAGTATAGTGGTAAAATGGGAAGCTGAAGGGTCAAAATCCTCACCGTAAACGGACTACAATGGTGCATATTCCTGCCCTGTACAATGAAAATCAGCTTGTTAGTGCACAGTACGTGCTGATGGAGGCTTCTGTGGAATATCATTTACAGCCGTATTGTCTTTCTAGATGTCTTCTACGATGTGAGAACACTGATGAGTGGAGGGGGAAGGGGCTGACCTTCCACTTACCATATGGAGAACATCTGTAATGGGCAACATAGCTCTCTCTAAAGAAATGTGTTGCTGTTTCATAGTTTCTTCAAAGTGTTATATAGAAAAAAGGTATCAACTTGAAATTGACTGTCCCAGCCTCTACAGCCATTTACCGTAATACCAAAGTATTCTTCTAAATGAGACAGGCAGTAATGCTTTACACTGTCTCACACAAAAAGAATGCAACATCAACTGGAAAAGTATAGAGTAGTCAAAGTGCTCCAAAAATAAAACAAAAGAAACAATATCATGCCCTTTTATTGTGGCCCCTTAACTCTAGTCCTCTGAGAACAGCACTGATTGATGTCGGTGATGCAACCTAAAAATTAATGTCAATTACCCAAAACAAAATGCACATAAGCAATGTTAAGGGTCTGATTTCAGTCCACAAAAGCCAGGAAATTTAGAGCTACTGGAGAGCCGAAGACCTGGATTTGACATTCCCGTCTTACCAACAGCCATTCTGCTGGGGGGAAGAGGAGAAACAAAGGAAAAGGGAGTTACACCATTACAATAAATAATGTGGCTGAGACAACATGCTCTCTCTTTACCGAAGTCCGGATCCATGGGGTCCCATTAGCTTTAAGACCAGGAACTGCAATATGTTCTGGGTTTGGGGCTCAGTAACTCCCCTACCACCTTCCTGTTTTTTTTAATGTAAAGTCTTTTATTGCTTTAGTAACGATAACATTTAATGAGACCTAATTAACTCTTCATTTACAGTAATTATTCACTGTTCTTGTATTTCCAGCCATCGGAAGTGTGGGCGTTGCTGTGAGCATGATTAGCGCATGTTATGTATTTGATGCAATAATTGCGCATCCGAACGGGATCGACCCCGCACTCTTTGATAAATGAACATGCAGTAATCGAGCTGTTCTGGTGTCAGCATGCACACAAATCAAAATGTTCTAACATCAAAGAAGTACTTATAAAAAAACTTTCATGCAGGATTTAAATATTCCTCAATGTTATTAAAAAAATATGGGCTGCGATATCATGAAAAGCCCTTGATGGAGTTACAAGCGGGTAATCCATCTCCCTATTCGTACGCCTGTCTTTAATGACTGAACAATGGCAATCGGCCAGAAGAATCTCATGGCCCGGCCAGTTTGTTTTCAGACAAGTATCAGTTTTATAGATATGCATATAAATGTGTGTCTTCTGTAAAACTGGATACAAAAGAAAAAGACAAGACTCAAGAACAGAGAGTTTGATGTGATGGGTCAGACTGATGAGATTTTGTGTATTAATAGCGTTGGTCTGTCCTAGCGTTTAAAAATAAGTTTGATTTCAGTAAAGTGTGCTATAGCAAGTAATGTGTATATATAGGTTTATGGAGAGGAAGTGTAGTATGAAAGTTCAGAGTCCACCTCGTTATTTCATTTGCTTCTCAAAGTAAATATTATTGCCCCCTCCACAGACCGATCAATCAGAAATGACCAAAAGGAATTTTTAGTCATAACAGAAAGGGCGTTTTGGAATTCTTCTACTGTCAGCAACCTCCCGATGTCTCTAGGATGGGACATTTTGCCAAGGTGTTAGGCAGGTAAGGCATAGACAGACAGAAGAACATTTGGAAAGGTTCTGGATAACTTGAGCCACACATTAGAGAGACCATCTTGCCTTGTGAACCAGCTTTTCCAGCATATGAATGTGGATATAATGTCATTTCAAAAGTAAAATGTGAAAAAAAAAGCCTGGCCTTCCTTGGGATCCTAAGTTTCTGGGTACATCCTTGCAGCTTGTAACTTTGAAGATGAAACAGGGTCGCTTTTCTGTACAGGCTGCCTTACGCGGGAGCCTGCAAGGCTTTGAGCACTCTTCACATGCTGGCCAATCGGCCGTTAGCACTGTCAGAGCTCGTTAGACCCTCGTCTAGATACGTGAAGGAGTCTGTCTGTCCTGCACGTAGTCACTGTTAAGAACTGCTGGGGAGGGACCCAGGACTGCTCACCTCTGGGGGATGGTTCAGGGCAGCACAACCAGTCCCTGCAGGTTGGAAAGCTCTGGGCCTGCAGCGTGGGTGGTCATTAGGAGGAGACTGCCCTCTTCACATGTCCCAGCTGGCTCCTTTACAAATAAAGCCACCCACAGTCGAGCTCTTAATACGCTCGGCATGTTTCGGCATCGAGATCCTAATTGCAGGCTGTCAGGAGATAGTGAGCAGGGCCACTATCATGCAGACCATGTCAGGGAATCTGGTATTGTTCACAGATGACCAGATCGTTCCTGTTATCGATATTTTTCTTTCTTACTCACTTTGCAAATACTGAAGAAATCTGTTCTTCATACTGCTTGCTCTTCCACATCCTCACACTTAGATCTTGCTTGAATGGGGTGAATGTGTCATTGCTTTGACATGGCTGGCCAACAGTAAAATGGGTTGTTATTTAAGGGAGGAGCATCTTCCTGTGATTATCACCAATTACAAGTGTTAACTGCTCGAAGGAATTAACTGCTCTGCTTTATATTTTTTACAGGCACATTGCGCTGTTTGCATAAGGAGTAGGACAGTTTGCATATAACTAAAGAATAACCTCTAATTTCCTAAAATATAAATGCTTCCCTTCCTCAAAACTTGAATAACTATATCAGTATATGCCTGGGTTAAAGTTCAAACTAGGGATGGAGCTTTGTTTTGAAGGATAAGGGCATTTCACTTTCATACTTCGTGGACCATTTTTTTAAGTTTAGATTTGAACCTGGTCTTCAGAAGTTCAGGAGGGACCAGAAAACGTATTTTGGTTTGGGGCTACTTCTAATATAAATGTCATAAAACCTAGTCGTGTACAATAATTTATTCTGCTGATGCAGTATTGTTTTAACTGGTTAAACTACCTCAGCATTTTGAATTTTCTCTAGTGTGTTGCAGAAATACATGTGAAAGATCGATTGGATGCCATTCTGCGGCCTAATCCTAGGTAATTTGTTCAGTTTTACCTGAGAGAAAGGTCCAAATATATGTTCTTCTGGTTTTAATCAGTCCAACTACAATAGATTCAACTTTTGCCTGAATAGGAGTGAGTAAAAACTGAGAGTGCGCCTCAAAATTTGGCTCATATTCATTAACCTCAGGGCAGACTTCATTTTGTGTGATTTTTAAGCTATTAAAATGTTGGTTGGCTTCCATTTGAGCTCAAATTCCTAATATCACCAAATAATTATGTGTAGATGATGAAATGAAAAAACAGGCATGTAGTCTCCAAACGCGCATTTCAGTCTGGGTGGCTGAAATGGCTCATAACATTCAATGCATGAAAATGGGGTGGATTGAATAAATTAGCAGAATCACAAAAGGAAACCACTATAGGAAATAGTTTTACTCATGTAATCACTGAAATACTCTAGTGAATGTGTCAATCTGTACTAAATAAATATATTTGTTTATAGACATGCTCTGTATTAGCTTCCACTCTTTCACAGCACTTTGCCAAACAAAATCCCACTAGAAGTAGGATGTTCGCACCCGAGTAGCAGTTTCTTGGATAAATATTTTTTCTATATTGAGACCAAAACCACTTCTACAAATTTCAGACTTTGATTGAAATAGTGTATTTCTTTTGCTTTTGCTTTTCCCCCCAACCGCCCCCCCTTCTTTACCATCTCCTCCACTGGCAACCACTGATGCATTACCTTAATTCCTCTTACCTCCCACCGCTCCGGTGAGCCGGCGCCCCGCTGCAGACAGAGCGCATCAGTCAGCAAAGAGCATGGCTAGAAGTGGCCGCACCCCAATGCCGCCACCGGCAAAGGGCCTGGGAGCCTGAGAAAATTTCTCTGTTTACGGATTGACTCTCTGCCCTGCGTTGTTGGTTGGGTTCTCACCTCCCCAGTGAAATGCTGCGTTGAATCAAAGGGAGGATAGAGATGCTGTGCCCTCTGCAGAGAACGTTCATAGGATATTTTCAGGGGGTGTGGGAAGAGAAGTATGTTGCAAAAAATGTCATTAGTTGCTCATTTTCATTGCAATTTCAACAGTTTCCAGAAAAGAGTGTAGGTGAGCTGTCTTGATTTGCCCAAACAATTTATTTCAAAGTAATACCCACTCCTCCTATCCAATAACTGCCAATTTCAGCACCCATTCCTGTACATCTGGTGTTTTAGCCATTACAATGGAAGACAGAATGTAATGAAAATAACAATTATGGACTAGCATACAGTGTTTTCAAAATGCCATGTATTATCTCTGTAATCAAGCAATCCTCAAAAAAAGGTTTTCAGTGAGTGACAGTATTTCTGTTTCAAAGGCAGGGGAAACTGAAACACAGAGACATTAAGTGGTTTGTCTGAGGCCACACAGCAAGTAAGTGTCAGAGCTGGGAGCAGAGCCCAGCCCTGGCTCCTGCCCTTGGACTCAGACGACTGTACCACACCATATTGTTTCCAAATAAATTCGCTAAAAGTCATCTGCTGACTCTTGAGCGGTAGTGACATGGAGGGGGAATTTAACCCTTTCTGTCACTTCCCACAGAAAAAACCCTGACCCTCTCCAGCAGCAGATGGAAGCCTTAAAAATTTGAGAAAAGCCATCCTTGGAGAGAGGAAGCCATCCAGGTTATTTCACGCTGAATTACTCTCAGGTTGAAGGAGTTTTTATGATTAGTGGTGTATTTTCACGTGGGAGTGCTGTGACTGTGCAGTGCTCTGAGTCATAAACCAGAGGTTTCAGTATCTAACCATACCCAGAGTCTTTTCTTTGTATGTCCCAAGGCTTCTACCTTTAACTCCATTCTCAGACATAATAAAGCTGCCTGCGCACATTACTGTTGCTGTACAGCTACAGCAGCGAGTTGAGACACATCAGAAGAGGAGAAGTTGGCCTCTGAGCAACTCCAAGTGTTTTGACCAGTTTGTTGTAAGGCTACAAAATTATTACTGAACTAATTGCAAAATGCTCATGAGGAGATCAGGTATAATCAGGAATTACTCCATTTCCATTGGGGTGGGATGATTAAGTTTTCCCAGTTGCGCTGGGGTCCAGTGGGTCGTACCCTGGGCTAGATGACCTCTAAAGGTCCCTACCTTTGGGTCCCAACCCAAAGCATTCTATGATCCATCAAGGTCTGGTGCCTCATGGAGACCCGCTGTGTGCTTTGCCAGTGGCATGCCATGGGCAGACAGGTATGGGCCATTAGACCCACGGTAATAATAACTTGCTGGATTGTGGCTTGCTCCACAGGAGAAGCAACCCGCTGCCTTGGTCCGGGGAGGGGTGGTGATGGAGCCCAGCTACAGGTTTTGCAGCTTGGGGGAAGGAGTTCCCCTCTCTGACTGAACCAAGAGCAGTGTGCTGGTGAAGTAGGGCTCAGAAGAGGAATTTCTATCCGTGTGCTAAGCAGCGTTGCCTTTTCTCTGACAATTAGAAAGAGTTTCTTGCTCTCAGACAAATGAAGCCTGTTAAGGTTGGTGGCAGTGATGGGAAGAACTCTGTGAAAATATGTTTGTTTTGCAAAGCTGGCTGCCAGTATTGTTTTATAGTTCCATTTTTTCCTTCTTTCTCCACTGTTTACAGTACCCTCTGAGAAACTTAAAATGATCTCTCTCTCCCTACCAATTTTGTTCTTTTTTTCTTTTGGCAGACGTTGGTACCCCACTCCCACACCCCAGTTCTTGCTGCAGCAGAAGCCATGATCCTTTTGCCTTGTTTTTCTTTCTTATAGTATCAGCCCAGCCCTGAGAACAGCGTTTGCTAGTTAACTGCAGCCTTGTAAATGTGGCAAAATGAGCTGAAGGACAGCAGTACAAGCCCTCCATTTTGTTCTCCTTCCACTGGTGGTATTGCATGAGGTGTCTGAGAAGTACATTTGGTCCTTGTTTTTCAGAGATCCTGCCTTTCCATCAGCCCTGGGATTGTTGTTATTCCCGGTAGTAGAGAGCAGCAATAAAAAAGTTGGGTAGGTGAGAGCTAGACTTTGTTCTTTAACAGTCTGGGATGGTATATCCTGGATATATCCTGTTCCTGGGCACAAGAACGCAGTTTTCTGTGATTATTGAAAAAGTTAGCGCCGTGGGCAGATCAACAAGGTAAACCAAAGCCCAGAACTGACTTCACTGGAAAACATTTTGTTACAAGCCGTTGAAGGGTGGTTTACTGAGGCAGTGCTTTTATCAGTGCTTGATGTTTGTGGTCACCTACAGATAGTGTGCTGGTAATCTCAGTCCCCTTCGTGGAGGGCAGGTACTCATGGTGTGGAAGCCGCTGCTGTTGCTGGTACCTCACTGGATGGCTGAAGGCTCAGGGAGCAGACCTAAGGAATAAAGTTGTTTCATTTGTGTTTCTTAACCTAAGTGTGGTTCCTTGGGGGCTAGCTTAAGCACAAATGTGGTTGTGCTTCCAGAGGGACCATTACTGTAGGGATAAATGAATGTATTCAGCAGATCAGTCTGGCCCTATCATAAAGGAAATCCCTGAGATGTCGTAAATACAGCAGGCAAGATCATCTAGAGCATTGTACAAGTTTGTAATCTACTAAACCTGGGTATTCATAGATAAATATTTGGGATTTTTTTATCATTATTGACCATATACTAGACATTATATACATCAAATGTTCCCTCTCCGTCTAAGTAATATCAGACATCTATGCTTTGGCTACTGATTAAAGATGGATTTGTAGCATTGGAGCCTTCAGTGCTATTGTTGTAAATTGGAGAGAGAATTGCCCATTATATTTCTTTTGTAACATGTATGCACTTTTTATAAGGAGGGTTTATATCCACACAAATTTACTTAGACCTAAACAGAAGCAACTGATTCTAAACAACATACAAATTTTCTTTTTTATCAATGGTGCTTATACTTTGCCTCCTAAACTAATTAATATTTTAATCTCTAAGTAAGCTGACACTTCTTAGCATGCAGTTTGTCTGTTCAGGCTTGGAAAAATTGGAAGAGTAACCTTTTAATCACAGGGGTTTTAATGTAGATGTTTTTATTTACAAAGGGCTATGAATCTGTCCAGGATGGCTTGTTTGATATTATGGCAGGCTAATGAAACTGCAAAGTTAACATTCCCCGTATGAAATGGAAAGAAGATACAGAGAGAAAAGAAGCTCATTTAAAATTAGAGAATCTTTGTGTTTTATGGGTTCCAGGTTATTTGGAATGGAATGAAAGTTAATGCTACATCCTTTTTTCCATCCTGCCAGCCAGTGTCTGATCTAAGAATGTCTCTTACTTAAGGGGCAGGGCTCCCTCCACTGTTCTTAAATAAAGGCTTTCACTGTCTGAGATCTAATCCTCCCTGATTTTCACAGTAACATTGTAAGACTACATGAAGCGAATTATTTAATGAAAAAAAGTTTTGCATATGATTCCCCTATCATAAGCTTGTTCAGGTCATATGGTTTGATTTACATTTATGCAAATATCAGAGAATAGAGTAAAATTACCAAAGGAGGAAAGTTCCGTGGCATGTCACAAACAAGATGTGCCGATTTGTATTTATGTTTGCTAATGAAGTTCAGCCAGGACTTGCTCTTTGATTTTCTTGTCTCTGTCTGCCATTCCACTTTAAGCGTTGTAATTAAACCGCTTGCCCACACACATACACGAGGACAACGACAAAGGGAGACTTCAAGTTTTAACAATGCTGTTTGGTACCTTGCTTATGCAGGACCTAGAATTCAACCTTTGTCATCTGTAAGTGTTACAACAGACCTGTGGTATGACATTGTGCCTTAATTTTAATGTAAGCAGAACTGTAGGCTTAAACCAATGGAGAATTTGGCCCAATGAACTTTAGTACCTGGAATGCCCGCTGGAGATGTTTTACCCTAGGCTTTCAAAATTTTGTCCCAAATAAGAATTAAACATCAACCCACTCAAAAATCACAGCTGTGTCATTGTCTTGCCAAAATTACTCTTTCTCATCATGCTACAGCTGTGAAATTATGCACTGGTGTAAGTTGTTAATTGGAAACCATTTCTAGCTAAGGTGCCTATTCAGAAGTCTTAGTTTTCTAATCTGATATGTTATCTAATTGAGGAGTACTCACATCTTCAGGTTTGGCTGGGACTTGTTTCTGTAAATCACAGCTTCGGTACATCTTGAGTTAATAAACACGTTGTTTTTTGCCCTTGTATTGGACCTACGAACTCTTCAGCAAACTGTTTCATCTTGTGTGACCTACTGTGGGACAGGAGTTTTGCTGCCCTCATGGACCAGTTCTTTATGGTCCTTCGTAATAGGCTACCTTAGGCTACCACTACAAGAGATATGGAGCCAAAAAAGAGAGTACAAAATGGATGATTTTTCATTAAATTCCAGGAGTTACTTGACCAAGGGCTTTTGTTCCAGGTTGCCTTTTTAAGCTATTACTTTTACCTGCTTTCACCAGGCGAAGGGCAAAGCATGGTCTTGCTTTTAGATGGCTGACAGCAGTGAGCACTGCCCGTCTTTTCTGCTTCGTTCTACCTCCTTTCTGACTGGAAGAAAACCTTGGTTGGAAAAAAAACCTGCCTTCATTTCTTAAATAATGGTAGCATTCCCAAAGAAGATCTTTATATCAGAATCCAATGTGCTTTGACAAATTAAAGGCACAATGTTTTCAGGGTAGCGTTCCTATGCTATGGGCAGCTAGAGGATGCTTGAGAAGCCACAAGAAGGTTCTTCACATGATGCCTAGATGGGAGAGGGTCAGGACTGGGAAGCAGAGGGCTAAGCGGCAAAATCATCATGCCTCTCCCCGAAATGGGAACACATGGTGAGAGTGGACTGTGCAAGATGAAAGTCATGTTTTCACTTTCGTTTTGGTCCCACCTGCTTAGCCTCTGGTTGTGGATAGCAGCAGTGTGTCCTTCCACCTTCAACAAGGTCAGAGAAAGGGATGCAAAATCTTGTCATATGGTAGCAAGGAGCAAGAAGAGTTTCTGTGAGAGCTAGATTGGCCAAAAATGGTTCTATCAAATTTTCAGAGCAAGGAATCCATTCTGGAAAGGTGAACTGTGTAATTTGTGCCAAGCTAGGTGATTTCCCATGTCTAAAAGGTGGTCCTTTGACCACCCGTGCACATAGCGGGTACAGTAACAGGCTGATGGACCTTCAACTGTGGCAAAGAGTCAGCCCACAGCAGGAAAAACCAATGAACAGGCTGATAGTCAGTAAATTTGGAGAGAGAGCATACAAAAAATTTGCATGCAGTAGACATTTTCCCAAAAAGGGCTCCAGGCTATAGCAACATGTATCCAGCAAAACGGATACAAGCATGGCTTCCCATTTTAATCCCACATCACGAGCCTGCATCATCCTCGATCTGTAATTCTAAGCCAATTAATCATATTTTTTTAAAAGAATTGGATACTGCCAAAGTGGCACGAAGCACCCAAAAGTGTCATCCAAACCCGTCACATTATATCAAACCACATGAAATGACTGCCGTATGCATACCCGCTCTCTCTTGCAAGGGCACATAAACATGCAAGTTTTATGAAAAACATCTTGCTGTTTCTCTTCACAATCCTTGGCATGTAAAGATCTGTCTTCTGGTATCACACATTCAGCTGTATATATCTTAAAGGTATATGGTATGATTCAGAACTATGGGGTGACTGTCAAATAGTTTTCTTATGCATAAAAGCATTTTGGTAGTTAACCTGTGTTATGTAGTAATGTATCGAAATAAGAACAAAGTGTTAGCTTGTTATGGAATGGGATGAATCAAACGCTTTCCTCTGAAATACAGATTTTCAAAACAGTTACCTTTAAGCTGAGGCTGAAGATAAAGATTGTTTCTGGGTAAAATGCTTCAATTTATGGCTAAATTCTGTAATAAAATCTGTGTATATCAGAATCACTTTCTCTGGCTTGGGAAGGAAAAATGGGTTGTTTTCATTATTGCTGAACTTCAAAATGGCTTAAGGAATTTTGTTGGTCCTTTCCAAAAAAATTGAACTTCAGGCAGAGATTAAAGCAGAGGAAATTTCAGCCCAAGGGCAAATGTTTCAGAAAGTTTAAACTATGTGAAACAGGGAGTGAAGTAGGAAATAGTTTTCAATCTTAACTATAGCCACACTAGTTATAATATATTGCTAAATATAGACTGGTGGGTGTGTCCAGCTTGCTCAAGGTGTTATCCTCCCTCCTCTGAAACTTACTTCTAAAATGACCTTTTGAGGGATGTAACTAACCATAGAATATTGCCCACGCTGTAAAATGTTAAACTTCATTATTTCTCAGGTGAGCCCAGCCAAGCCCAACTTTGCTTTGCGACCGAAATTCCTTCTGCAAAACTCAGCCTTTTATCTTTCATGTGGATCCAACTTTATACTCGGGTTCATTTATCTTCAAGCAAACTGCACAATAGCCCTGAATATTTTGTTTATGTGCTAAAGGTTTTCACTGGGGTTATAAAGCTCTGTAAAAATATCGGGGTCAAGGAGCTAAAAACATTACTTATGCATCGGCTTCAAAATGCGAACCATAATGGTTTGGGCAAGCTGCAGATCCAGACTCCCTTGGACTTGCTAGTTGTGGTTGTGGGAATATATTGGATCCTTTCAAAATTATTGGCTAGTCTGTTGTTGAGCATTTCATGTTTGGGCATAGAGTCTTTGAATTTCTTCTTTTTTTTGTTTGTTTGCGGTGATACTGTCATGTCTGCTGACTGGCTATATATCCTGGAGCTAATATTCTGCTCTTTAACTTTAATGCTATATGCCGCTACATCTCTGTATTAAAGTATGGTGTTAATGTAAAGGATGCTGTAATGAATATCTTGTACATATTTCCTTTTGCCTATTCAGTGTCTGTAAATGTCTCTCTGAATACACGCTTGCTGTTTTTGAAATGATTTCCTGACAGTTCAGTAGAACTACTATTTATATACAAAGTTGTTTGAGGTTATCCTATGCTCTTAATGATACTCTTCTAATTCTGGTTTAAGAGAGAAGAAACTGATCTCACTGAAATTAATTAGGAAATTTGTAGAGCCACTGAAAATGGTAGTTATATATGGCACTTCCTAAGTGCTTGAACATCAGAGGTACAAAATAAATCTGACAAAATACTAACTGTAACAAAATAGAAGACAAAATTTTTTTTTAGAACTGAATGACTGCTGAAGGTGAACCAAATAAAATAAAACTCCTTTCCTTTTTGAACATATCATTAATATCACAAAAAAAAAATAACAGCAATACATTTTTAAAATGAGAATATCTGCTTCAAATATAGGGTTTCCGGTGTGCCTGGGGTAAAAAGGCATAGTTTCCTATATTGATTCAGAAAGAGATGTTAAAAATGCATGAAAAGTATTTTAGTCAGGCAGTGTCACAGGATCTTTTAAAATTCTTTTCTCAAATGCTGTTTAACTCTTATACTTCTTTACTGTTGGAAACACTTGATCCCAGGTTACAATATATGGAGTAGCAAATTATTTTGTGCTGACCAGAGGGTCTTTAAGATTCGTTTGATTTTTGGGGGGTGGGGATAATAGCAATGTCTGTTTACATAGCTTTAGACTCACACCATAAATTAAGTTTGGAAAACTGTAGTTATTCAGTAGTTTGTAGACTATTAAGATAGGTTAGAAATTATTCTTGAATAATTCGGGAGCAGAGAACACATGCTTATAAGGGACAAACAGATTCAGCATAATAGGGTATTTTTGGCCTCATCTATTTTGCAGGCAATTAACAAAATAAGATGTTACATTTTTGCATATCTCTCGCTCTCCTGAAATAGAGTCGCTAACCACTTGTTAACCACACTGATTTTTTAATAGACAAAGTGGTTGATTATAGCTTCCCCACCAGAAATGTTGGGATTAAGCACACTATTAGATTGCAGCCAGAATGGTCTACAAAACAGGAAGAAAGCCTTGCCTTTCTCTCTGCCTTCTTCCCTCGTTTAAGTTGATGTGATAATTCATTACAGATTTTCTCTTTCTTTGACAGAGTGCCTACCGCAGAAACGGGATGACTTTTCTCGCCTGCTAATAGGGATGTGGCTACAGCAACAGGAAAGACAGTGTTATATTAAGGTGATTTTCTTTTCCCCTCCACGGAAGGAAAAAAAAGACAAGCTGCAATGTCTCCGTGTACCAGTGAGTGGGCTGGTTTGTTGTGACTATCTGCTGGCTGCCTCTGACTCTTTTTCCAGCCCCCTCAATCGTTATTCTTGTTTACTAGCTGGAACATTTAGCTAATTAATGGCAGGATGTTTGGGATAGCGTGTAGGTGGACAAGAATGCAGATCAGACAATGCTGAAGTTTGCAGGGGACTTGCTGCTGTCAGCCGCTTTCTGAAACGCGATGTCATTTTTATTTAAGTGTTTGGAAGTCTGTGTGTTCTCCAAGAGATGTTGTTTTGTCAAGCAGGATGGGGCAGAAAGAGGCCAGAGATAGACTGGGTTAAATAGGCTTACATAGGTTATATAAAGGTTATGTAGGTTTTCCTTTGATTTCTACAAAAAGGAAAACTGTTCTCCACTATTTTCCACTGATTTCACTCAACTAATTTTTAAGCGCTCGGTGTAACCCAGTTTGATCCAGTAAGGGGCTTTTTGATGAGAGTACTAGCGAGTTCAGATCCAAAGATATTCAGAAAAAAAGTTAATGTAAACTGTACTTCACCAGTTAAAGACTTGTTTTTTTGCAGACCCAAGGATAGGCTAAGCGGTCTGCCCCAAATTCTCAATATTTACATCTCCTGAGGCTTGAAGCCATCACTCTCTGAAATCGAGGAAAGCCTTTGCAGTGATTTGGCACTGGATTGGGCCCCCATTCAGAAAAATACATCCTAAAATATTTAAATAACTGTGTCTGTCTCAGTGGTTCTAGGCAAAGGCTTAACATTAGGTACTTGCTTAGCGTTTGCTGCAGGAAGCAGATGTTGCCTCTGTTATTGACAAAGGCAGCGTTGCTGTTGGGTTTGGTTAAAGAGGAAACGGGCCCTTTTTTGACTTTTTTGTATTTTAGTTCACGTTGTTTGTTTTCAGATTTATTTTTTAAATCTCAGTCCCTCCCTCTGTGCTTCTTCCCATCTCCTTCCGTCTCCTTCCCAGCTCCTCCAGCCTTTGCTGCCCTCACAAACACATTCATTTCTTCCCATAAAACCTGTACAAATATAGAGCTAACCACGATGATGCTTGGTCAGAGCAAAGGGCTCACGCTTCAGCCCATCGTCAGGACCTCCAGGCACGAGCACGAGCTGCTTGTCACCCTGTGGCACCCCATGGGCCCAGGGGTCTGCTTCAGCCGCTTTTAGCGCCGGCTTGAAGTCTTAACTTAAACCTCCATTTAAGACAGAGCACTCAAGCGATTGAGAGGAGATCAGCAAAATATGTCTTTTATACAGAGCAGCCGTCCTCCTACTTTATGCTTAGTATGCGAGGTCTTAATTTTTACTCCTACGGTGTGCTCTTGTGGTTGTTTGTAAGTGGTTTTGTTGCCCTGCTTTGCTGGACCTGCTTGCAAAAACTTTCAATATATATATATATAATTTTAAATAAGAAGAAAAATGTCTTTTCTCTTTGCAACCAAAATATTGTAAAAGTGAACTTTGTACATCAAATATTAACTGCCATTCGTAAATTGCTTTTTTCTTTTACCTGCTTACGCTTCTGTTGTCTGGAATTAATCTGCGTGTAAAGGACTAAAAGTAATGTGTATGATGCAGTGTGTGAAACGGGAGCGGGGGGAAGTTTTCTGATGTTCCATCTGTGCTTCTTGAAATGTATGATTAAACTTTTCTTTTTATCATCAGTCTTATTTTTCTTGGCGTCCTTAATCATGGAAAATTATATGCTTGCTGTAAACATCCAGACTTTTTAAAAGGACACCAGCATTTATTGTATTTGGTTTCGATCTGCAGGGATATAGACAGAAGAAACCGTTCCGGGCACTGGGTACTGGAATCAAAATTCCTTCCGTAGCTGTATCTCTCCCAGATTTTACATTTGAAAATATGCATAAGCAGGAAAAATACTGGCACTTATATTTTACTGGTCTACTTAAAGTCCCAGAGAATGAAGACTCAACATACATTTCTCTCAGAAATATGACAGATCGTGTTTTTGTTGGTCTGCTGTATGTTTGTCTATCTTGAACAGTCTGACAGGCAATTATTTATAAAATCTGGGTTTGCCCAGTAAACCCATATAATAACCTTTCACTTCTCTACATAAGGCAGTGAGCTGAATTTAGAGTAAAACAAGGTAGGTTATGTCTCCCTGTCTTGGACTGACCCAGTTTATTCTTATTTTGGGAAGTATTTGGTTTTTTTCTCATCTTCAGAATTTTCTCTAACTCTGTTTAAAGCAAAAATGAGACCACTAAGGCTCGTGCTGCATACGGAGCATGTCTCAGCACCACTTTACATGCTTCAAAAGCAGAGATTTTTTTTAAACTGGTGCTACACATTTTATCTGAAGCTTTTTCCTTTATTATATGTGTAAAAATCAGTTGGAGATTCAGTTATTGGCCACATACAAATAGCCTGTGTAATTTCAACTTGCAAATCGTTTTGATTCTTAGCAAGCACTTGTAGTAACTGAAGCAGGTTGTGCAGATTATTTAACATGTTAATAGTTACATGAAAAAGGGAAGCAGAATCATTTTCAGCAGGAATAAGACTGCCTAACATTTAAAGGAGCATGAGATTTTCTCACAGTGCAATGTCTGCCTTGCTGTGTGGGTGTATTACTTAGGTTTTTTTGGTTTCTTAGTCCAGCCGTCCACAAAACAGGGATAATAATTCAGCTTGAACATCGTCGGAGGTGAGGGAGGCACAACACCGCTTTCTAATCGGGCTTCACCTCGTTTCCTGACCTGTCCTTCCTCAGGCTTTCTTCGGAGAAAATAAAGCCCTTGAAAAGGCTCTTGCCTTCATCTGGAAATTGAGAGGAGCTGACAGTGCTCCATATTTCTCCGGAGACACTCAGGACCTTGCCAAATTTGCCCCCCCTGGGTTTTTAGAGTACACTTCTCTTTGTCAAGTGAAGATCTCACTGGGGAAAAAAAAATAGGTGTTTTCTGGCAGTTTTTGAATTTAGATGAACCTTAGCGTTGTATTAATGTTCTGCCATCAGCCGTGTGTAGATCTCGTAAAATGTTTTACAGCTTCCCATCTAGCTCGTACAGAATGCTTCATAGTACATAAACACTTCTACTAATAATTTAAAAATAAATAGATAGTCACATTAGTCACAAGTCTAACCTCTAGTTAAGACTTACATTGTTACAGGGTTTTTTTTTTGCCTAAGTGAATCATCTTGTCCAAGGTTAGGTGTTTTATACCTCTCCTGTAGATCCACACTGAGCGGCGGTGCAGCTACGGAACGCGGTGGTGGCATGCATTAAATCCAGGGCTTTATTCAGAGGGCACGGAGCCAGCACAAAGCAACAGAGACATCCCTGAAGGAACTGAATGTAACTTTGATGCTTTAAATAAGGCCAGGTGCCTTAAAAAATTATTTTGAAAGCTGTATCTTTAATCTAGCTCTTAACTTTTTTTTTTGTGCTGAAGATAATGACATTGCCTTCACAGAATAATAAGAAAAAATAGCTGTCATCTATTGTGGGGAGACGAAAATCAGATACTTTAACTGCCATAAGTCACTGAAAAGTTGGCAACTGAAGCAAACTTTTAGAAGGCAGATGACTGCAACTATGAAGGAAACCTTCATATTTTACTGTTAAAAGCCTTTTAACTGTCTAGAAAGCACGCTGAGATACTACACTGACAGCCATTCTTAGTAATCAAGCTCCACTGTTCTTAGATACTGTTTTTCCTAAACAAGATAGATTAGCAGTGGAAGAGACCTGGAAGGATAAATAAGGAAAATCAAGAAATGAAATTATAACAACACAGTTTCATTTTACATTTTATAGCTCTCTTCTATGTTTGTGATTGATAATTAATCTTAATTCCTATCAGACTGAAATATTGGCACAAGAGTCTTGTACCAGTGTCTGTATTTCTGCACTAGCCTTCATCCAGATGCTTTGCAGATTTCCTTTCTGACTTTGTGAAGATGTGATCTGTCAATCTTTGGCACTTGTATGACTTTGATTACTGTAATATCTCAGTGCCTTCCATGTATTTATGCCTGCAGCCCCGCTTTGAAATAACATGTTGTTATCTCCGTTTCTCCTGAAGCACGGAAAGGCTAAATGACTGGCCCCGTGTCGGGAAACCTGGGATGATTCAGAAAACCTGGATTTCCGAAATCCATAGTGATGCTCTCAGCTTTGGGCCATTTTCCCTCTGCAGTGAAAATGATAGGTGTATCAGACAGCATGTAACCCAGCCCCACAGGTTAGGAGAGAAAGTGGCAAAAGCAGTATCCCACTGGATCTACAAGAGGAATTTGGGGAGGAAGAATGCAGTCACTCAGTTTGGATCCAATCCAGGACTTCACGCTTTAAAACCTTCCGGCTGAAATGTGCCACAGTCACTTAATGACCTCGTACAGAAACATAAACGTTACATTTCCACCAAAACATGGACTGTGGGATGCTTTCCCTCCACGCTCTGCTGGATTTCGGGATCAGAAATCACCACGAGGGACGTACTCATTAAAAAAAATCCTACTTGGGCAGTGCCAGGGTGTTCTTACCTTGATCTCCTCCCAAGCTGCCTTTGCTTGGTGCATCAGAACTGCAAGAATTAATAAGAGGAGCGCAATTAAGAAACGTAAATGCCCTCTTTTAAATGGGGCAACAGCTGCAATGGGTGTTCACAAAGATAAAGTAAAATGTTAACTTTTGATAAATGAACTAGGTCTGAATCTAATGAAGCGCAGCTGAAGTGTGGTGGCTGATCTTCAGCCTATAGCTACACCTGGAAGAAGAGAAGGTGTAAAATACCTGAAGCCGTAGCGGGATTCAGATAGTCAAGAGTCAATAAAACAAGTTGGCTCAAACCAGTGCTGTTTAGCTCTCATTTCCATAAGTATTTAATTAATCTGCAAAATAAAAAACCCCAAAGAAATGATTGCATTTCTTGTACTGACATGATTTCTTCAGATCTGCAAATGAAATGGCAGCAACTATGTGTCAAGCCTAGGTGAAAACAAATCTGAAGCATTGCTGCAGAAGGAGAAAGGCAGCTCTTACAGGAGCAAGGCTCCAGCTGAGCTCCCCTCCCTGAGCTCCCTTGCTCAGATCACTGTGTATCTGCTGATCATCAGTGCTGAAATCTTCTGCATACGCACAAATGATGTTGTAGATTCACGTAAATTATTTCAGTGAGTTAGACCTGCTCTGTCTAGCGTTCTCCATGTCACCTTGCCCTTACTTTATTATTAAAAGAATTTATATTCCTCTGTTTTGGAAAGTTATCAACATTTTGCTAGTCCTAAATTTTCACCGTTCAGCAGTATATGGTGTAGACAGAACACAAATAAATAGAAGCAATTATGAAGGGGTGCTTTTAGTACCTGGGAAAGGGTGTCTTTGAAAGTCAGCTTCTCCATGGAAGGTACTGCTCTTACTCATCTTCTCTGGGATGGTGGAAAAATCGATACATGACTTCTGTAGGCCTTGAACTTGTACAACTAACAGTTCAGGTCAACCTTGAGGTCTCCCTCAAACTCATATGCAACCCACTTGTCTCCTCACTGTGAAAACTCGACACGAGCCCAAAAGGATAAACATGACAGATTCTTCCACTGGAAGGTGAAGAACAGCAACGCTGAATATTTCAAGGTAAGACAAAGCAAAATAACCTTGGTCTGGCTGGAGTCAGCTAAATGTCACCTGAGAATTATTTTTTTTGCCTGTTTGACAGTTACTTCATGATTATTTCCACGCTTTGGTGATCAGAACTTTGTCCTCGTGTTTGGCAGTGATATAGTTAAGAATCATGTTTTCGTGTATGTGGTCAGGTTTCAGAGTCAATGCGGTGTTAAACAGCTCTCTGTCTTTCTGCAGCTGGTGTTTTTGACTTGTGGGTTAAGAACCTTTCACATTTTAAAGGCAAACATATTCTGGAGCAGAGTCTGAGTCGGTTACTTTTATTCACAGTATCCAACTAGATGTAGCCATCTCAGCTAGTCCACATTGCTCTGCTGATGTGTCTAGAAGAAAGAGAGAGAGAGTGTGTCAATATTGTCCCTGCGACAAAATCATCCAAGAAACAGCCCGAGCTCCATCCACACACAGGTTAATGGGAGCAGTATGAAGATTATTCCATCAGGGCTCTGGAGTTTGAATATCTGTTAGTCTCTACGCTCCAAGACCCATTAAACCTCTTTGGATAGGTGTCTGTGAAGCCTCATGTCTGTGAATGGGGCATATGTAGGAAATTAATGTTGCCTTGCGATCAAATGTGTGCTACTGTTGAACAAAATGAGAAGAAGGAAAGGCTTGGCTATGGACTGTGATAGGAGGTGTGGCCATGCTTGCAAGTTACAGTCTTCCCCATGTTACAGTAGTGAAGATAAAATTTGGGAGAAGAGGCCAAACTTTTGAATTTTTGGCCAAAGTCCAAACCTTCTCAGTTTTTGCCACAGCTAGTTTTCATATGTGTTTTTTACGGTGTTGAAGTTGGGCTTGTAGATGATGCTCGATCCATTTTTATTTTGTTAAGGCTTGTTTTATTTGCCCTTTGGTACGTACTTGTGGTGCATAGTCTGAAGGGATTTTGCATCTTGCTTCGTTTCTTTGGTGGTCCTAGAGGCAAGGCAAAATTAATGCAGCACTTAAAGAGACTGCTATTAAAACTTTATTCATAGGTGAGCAGGAGAGCCATAGAAAATATATTTATATGCATATATATTAAATAAATATGAATATGTATTCAGATTTTTTCCAGGAAGACTGAATACCGAAAACCAGCTCTGCTTTTACAAATCCAAAAGCAAACTTGACCCTGATTTGATACCTCCCTCTCTGTGCAGTGAAAGTAGATTTATCCTGTTAAACATAAAGATTTTTACTTTGTGAAAATAATTTGATGGCAACCTTTGGTTTCTTTTCTGTGTGTATTACTGCTTTTTCTCTTGCACAAAGTTTAATGTCACACCATGGATCTTTACGAGATTGTGAAGCCTCGCGAAGTGTTAGAGGAATCATCTCCGACCTCCTGTGTGAAAAAAGCATTTTTGAATCTACAACTGTGGAGGTGGTTTGTTGTTGGCTTGTTGGGGGGTTATTTTTTAAGTCCAATAGAATATTGTTTGAGAGGGAAAAATCTGAAATACCTGGGAATAAGCCCCCAGTTTATGTGCTGAGGGCAACAGCAGGCATTTTTATAGTGCTCGAATGTTGAAGAGAGTTGTCAGAGCTGGACAGAGATAACTTATTGCTCCCTTAAATTGTGTCTGAAATCTCCTTATTTTTTATAACACAAGAGTAGTGCTCTTGACTGCCATTTTCTTCCTTCAGTCTCCCAAAGGTGAGTGGATTGTGCCCTCTGGGGGCTCTCCACTGCTTCAACTTGGATTTAATGGTGGTAGGGGTTCTTTCTTTCTTTCTTTCTTGCTTGCTTGCTTTCTTGCTTTCTTGCTTTCTTTTCTTTCTTTCTTTCTTGCTTGCTTTCTTTCTTGCTTGCTTTCTTTCTTGCTTTCTTTCTTGCTTTCTTGCTTTCTTTCTTGCTTTCTTGCTTTCTTGCTTTCTTTCTTGCTTTCTTTCTTGCTTTCTTTCTTACTTGCTTTCTTGCTTTCTTGCTTTCTTGCTCTCTTGCTTGCTCTCTTGCTTTCTCGCTTTCTTGCTTTCTTGCTTTCTTGCTCTCTTGCTCTCTTGCTTGCTCTCTTGCTTTCTCTTTCTCTCTTTCTCTCTCTTTCTCTCTTTCTCTCTTTCTTTCTCTCTCTCTTTCTCTCTCTCTTTCTTTCTCTCTTTCTCTCTTTCTCTTTCTTTCTCTCTTTCTCTCTTTCCCTTTTTTTTGCTTTTGCATAAAATATCACATTGATCTCCCCCCCCTGTGTCTTACGAAGGAAAAAATTTATGGCCTTTTTACGTCAGGAAGTCCAGCTTTTCCTGACGTTTTATTGCTTTGAATATTTGAAACATTTCAATCCCAGACAATAAATATTACATGATTATTGTTTTCATATGGATAGGCTATTTCCCCCCATTTTTCCTATCCAACTTTTTACTAGCAAGTGACACCCAAAAATTTATGGATACTATAAACATTACCATTAAACTTTGCTGGGAAGGCCAAAGATAGTCCCTCAATTTGCATGCAATATATAGGGGAAAAAAATTAAAATAATTTTTGTATGTTTTGAATCCTGTAGCAATACAAACTTACATCAGAAAAGAAGGTATCATTTTTTTTTTCTTTCAAATAAGTGGTCATATTATAGGTCAAGCCTTGTTTCCACTAAATTAAGTGATAGCTCTTGAGGCTTAGGTGGGAAGAACAGTGAACCCCAACTGAGCGTTTCTCAGATCAGAAACCGGTAGCCTGTAGGCTCAGAGCTTAGGAGTTTACTTGAGGTTGGTGGGATGAGTTATACCCTCTTATAACTCAAAGTGTAGGTTTTCCACTCACCCAGCTCAGTATCTTGTTGTTCTTATGGTAGAAAGAATTCCACGTCAAGTGGGAACCATGAACTCCAATCAGAGGTTACACTTTTTTAACGCTTTCTTTTTGGGAGAAAGCAGCTGGGTCCTTGCCGTATGTGTGGAGCACCAGGTCTGCAGCACAACCCGTGGTGACCAAGTCTGTCTTGCAGTCCCAGTTTTGACTTGGTAGCCAGCAGGTAAAGCACATGAAGGGAAACAGAGTCTAAATCCCTTCAGAAAGAAACACTAGTTAAGTACTTGTTTAAAGTCTTTTTAAGTGTTGTTGTGTCCCTACCCTCTCTCCTGTCTCTTCCTCTTTTGGGAATGTTGAAAATAACATTCAGTTCTGTGCTGCCTTTGTCTGCCCTTTGCCATGTGGTAAACATGGACTTTTCCCTTCGTGTTTCTTACAGACTTTCAGCCAGCTCAGCTTTTCCTGTTTACTTCCTTGTCAAAGGCGTCATTGGTGATATCACTCCAAGTCTAGAAATAAGGCTTCTTCTGCCTTTCCTAGCTCTCTGCTCCTCCATTTGGTAGTATATCGATTTTATATCATATCAGATTTGGCACATCTACTGATTCATTTATTTATTTTTTTAAAGAAAACAGATCTTTTTTCCTGCTTACCAACACATGCTGAAGGTGAAGGCACTGAATTGGGTTTCTGGAGACCTGGGCCACCATCCAAATCTCTCAGTGCCTCAATTAATTATAGCTGTATCATGCGAATGAATTTGTGGACACAGTCTTTTTAAAATAGTAATGATAATAATGATAACGTGAAGCCCGTAGTCCCCAAAATTTAAATGAAAATATGATGGTACGGAAGCTGCAATAGCCCTGTGACTGAAGAACTGACCACTACGGCTTTGCAAAACCTGTTTTCTTCTGCTTGCACAGATGGGGATGAATGCAGCAGAGCAGCTGCTTTATCAAGTGCTGTGTTTGTTTCTTCTGATTTGGAAACCCCAAATATTTTAATGCCTCAGGAAGACACTGAGTCCTGATAAAGGCAGTTACTGGCTCAGAGACGCTTCTGTGTTTTGGACACAGTTCTTATATTCTACACAACAGAAAGCAAAAAAATCAAAGCGTGATCTCATGTAAACCCTCCATAGTTATCAAAACAGGCTCTGATTTAATCTCTCCAAATCTGTGATTTGTTGCTGAACAGTAAAAGTATCACACATAAGCTAGTATCTAAGTTTTCATGACCAATAATATTTGTAAATCTACGACAATCTCCTCATGAAAGCACCAGCTTCATGGCTGAAGTCAGAATTTCAGTTTTTCATTTGAGAAAGGAAGGTGCTGCTTTCAGAGCACCTCTTGGACCTGCCCATAACCCATTTACAGAGGTCTGCCTGACGCCATTGGCAGCTTGGCAGAATACTTCTGAGAGGAAGAAAGTAATCCATTTTTCTCAGCAAGGTATTAGCAAACACCTACTCCTCCTTGAACACTACTCAGAATTACCCTTACTTTGTGGATATAAGTATATGCTGTCTTGCCACCATCAGTGCATTTGCAAGGACCAGAAACATAGCGTGCTCCTAAGAGAAGGGGCAGCATCTGTCACCAACCCAGCATGAAGCCGGCTTGATAATTGGTATAATTAGAGCAGACTCTTAAAGGAAGACTGTAAATAGGAACACTTTCCTGAATTAAAGTCTAGACTGTCAGGAAAGAAGGAAAACAGAAAAGCCCATGGACGTCTAGGAAGGAAAATAAGTTAATGGTCTGTTGTGTGATACTGAAGGTAATCTCCTGCACTGCTGAGGAGTGGTGATCTACAGCCACCAGTGAGTCTTGCTTGCTAGAGCTAATACCCTTACCCCTGGGTCCCTCACCATTTTATTGCTGCTCTGTAACAGGATGTGCAACTGCTATGCATTAATACGTTCTTACAGATTGGCTAGTGTAAACTCCAGGTGTTGAGAACATGATTTATTCTATTAGTATAAAAAGGTGTTTTCTATGGCCATATTAAAAATTATACTAACTGTTGGGCTTGCCACTGCGCTGTGTGTGGCACATGCCAATTTAAACCTGTCATTTCCTCTAATTTAAGGATATGTCCTCAGAAGATCATTAATTTGGGGTGGAGCTGGGGATCATAGTGCAGCTGTGACCTATTAACCCCCACCTGGCTGTTAATCCCTGCAAAGCACCTTCCCCAAAGATGTCTGCTGCTACCATGTAGTCGTTGAACCATAGACCAAATAAATCACATTTTTGTGTGTATTTTATATTTAAATCTATTTTACATTGCATTTTTAATTGAGAGTGAATTGTACCTACTAAGTGATGTATGAACCCAGTAACTGGTATTGCTGTATTTGTAGTGGATTCACTATTTAGTGGACTGGGCAACTCTAAAGGGCTATATAAGAGCCCACAGTGTTTCCTCTATGTTCCCCTGGGCTTATCCCAAAGCAGCACATACTTCTTGGTAAACGCCAACCCTGAGCCGCACTGGCATGGGCAGGCATGGGCTCATATTCCTCCTAATTGGAGGCAAGATGCAGGAGTCCTGGTTGCACATTAGGCTGAGGAAGTGGAGGTTCAGTCTCCATGGCTTATATGTTTTGTGTGTGTGTGTGTGTGTGAAGGCGGTGGTCTGACTTCAGTCTGTCCCAAAGAGCTCCTAAGCCCCCAAGGTCAGCCATGTAACATCAGTGGAGGGACTGGGTCAGGAATGTGGCATCACCCGCAGGGTGAGCTGCACCATCTGACACCGCGCTACCTGGTTTTCCTGTTCTTCATGCTCTGTGTCGACACAGCTTAGATACAACTCCTTGCTCCAGAGCTGGTTTGAGACGACCTTTTGGAAAGCACAGAGAAAAGACTCAAGGCTGCACATGGCCCAGCCTTGTGCCTTGGCTTAACTGCTACTTTCTTCTCATCTGCCCTTTTCAGCAGCATTGCACAACTGCAGTCTCTCCTAGAAAAGCCCCAGTCTTGGCTGCTGTAACATCAGCTCATGTTTTTTAAGCATCTTGAGAGTAGGTTATCTCTGTGTGCTACACTGAGCTACCAGCAGCCTATACCCAAGTGACGCCAATGCACAAAGCCTGGCCAGAAGCACATCAAGCTTCAGGACATTGTTCAAAAGCACACAGAAAGCCTATAGCAGAGATGCGTATCTTAAGCAGGGAGCCTTATACCTGCTTTTCCTTTTTATCCAGTCTGTGTTTAAAGACCCCCAAGGACGGAGATTTCACAGTCTTGAATCTACTGATGTTCTTGATCCTCATAAATTTTTTTCCTGTCTGGTTTGAATTTTTCTTTGCAGCAATGTAAAGAAATTTCTTACCTTGCCAGTGAGGATAGATTGTACCGGTGCACTTTTTAACAGCCTTTTCTGTACTGAAAAGCAATTATATCCCACCAAGACTCTCTCTTTTGGCTAATAAATGTAACTCGATCAATCTGTCCTCCCAGGCTGTGTTTTCTGGATTTCCAGCACCGCTTTCTGTTTTGACAATGAGCCATTGATAACTGCTCTCTGGGTGCATATATCTACAGCCTTGTCCCCACTCTAGCAGTTTTATCTAGACCCATGTCTCCCTCACCTGATTAGGAAGGTGAATATGAGACAGTGTCAGAAGCCTGCAAGCGCCAGTGATGAATCTATTGCTTTCTCCTTCACCATAAGACTTGTTACCTGTCAAAGAGATCCCACAACAGGAGTTCATATGGCCACCAAAGTCACACTTTGCATACTCAAGAGCAGACAAAGGATTAGTTAAGAGTGGGGATTATTCAACCTGTTGGTGAACTGGGCGACAGAAGGATTGAGGTACCAGAGTCCCGGTGAGGGGCACCTGACCTGCAGCCAGACAGGCATCACATGCAAGGGGTGGATCATGTCTCTCCAAAATCCTGTGCTCTCACCATCGTAGTGTCTTCACAATGATACCAGTCGCCATGTAACAGGTCATTGAAGGCTAATGGGAATGAGCTGCGGCATCTGCTCTTCTAATTTACAGTGTGAATAACCTGTTCTCATCATGCTGATAATCACCTATTTTCCCCTGACTTCACTCAGCTGGTGAATTGAAAAGAATATCCTTTACAGTGAAGTTAAATTCATTTCTAGTGATTATCTAACGCTGTTTTAATTTTATCTGGGTTTTCTGGCTTTGAGTGTGCTACTACTACATGTGTGTAGAGAGCCAGAATGCTGTCATCTGTGTGATTCTCCTACTGATCTGGACAAAAGACCTTCATCAATTTAATTTGCAGGTTTTAATTTCCTGCATCCTACTCCTCAAAAGGCCATGAGGTAAAAGGATCTTCATCCCTAGGAGCGTGTATGGGAATGAGACTCCTGACTCCTGGATTTCATTTCCAGCTCTCTCTCCTTCATCAGTTACTATCACCTCTGCAGGCCTCAGTGGCTCCATCTGAAAAAATAATAACGTCTTGCTCGGTTCATCCCTGGCTCTCAAGGCAGCTTGCAAAAGTAGAAATCATTATCCTGATTTTATAGGTGGAGAAACTGAGGCCTAGCAAATGGAAATGGCTACCATTAGATTCCCACAAGGCATCATGCCCTCAGCCTTGCGGGTCCGTGCTCAGGGGCTTGTCCACCAGACCAGACAAGTGCTGGAGTAGAAATAAATATTCCTCCTGATGACTGTGGTCTCTGTGGTCAGGGCTGAGGGTCGAAATGTTCGCACAAGGCCTGCACGCAGAAACCACAGAATCCCCCACAGCTCCACTGCACTTTATTAACAGTCACTGCTCCTGTGAAAAATGGGTTTTATAAGAGTTAGGTACCTTAATTACAAAGTCATGTGCGTTTGAATGGCTTCTTCCCTGCTAACCGTTTCTGACAGCCTACAAATGTGAAAAGTATTACCAAGCCTATTTTTAACGTGGCTATGGAGAGGCTGTAGTTGTGGAAAACCAAATCCTGTAGGATCCTAATGAGAAAGACCAGTGATTCTTTAAATATGGTTAGCATTGTCTGAGTTTAGCAATGATGCCGATGCTCTCCAAAAGAGGGGAGATGCAGGAGTCTTGCAGTAGCAATCGTGTGTTAAATAAGCAATAGGTGCAAGTCATGTACACGGCTAAATTTTTCCCTTGGAAGTGGCTGAAGCATCAGTGTATGGAGATTAAAAAAATCATTTCAGAGGGCTGGTGGCCCATGTCAGCAGCGTGCAGGTTTTACATGAGTTTGCTGCAGAACTGCAACATCTCAAGGATTTATTCCATCCCTGTTCTTTACTAGACAAACTGCTGCCTAATGGGATACGCAAAGGGCATGGGGTCCAATGCTTTGTAAAACTGAGTCCTTCGTACAGCTTCTCGGTGGGTTTTGGCAAACTTGAGGCCTGGAGCATCGCCTTTATCACCAACTCTTGGGTGTAGGCTCTGCAGGGGAAAAGGAAAACACACAAGATCTCTCCAGCAGCCTTACTGCCTGCATCCAGTAACAAGGGTTTCAGCCCTTCTTATAATGGGACTAGGCACTAGACGAGGAGAGCAGGCCAAAACCAACATTAGTGTTAGAGCAGTGAGTGTCAAACTTGGTTTGAAAGGAAATTAAAAATGATGAAAAGGAAATACTCAAAATAGGAGGAAGGAGAGAGACAGAATGCTGTTCTCTTTCAGTTAAAAGATAAAGTGTGGAAGATGGATAAAAAGATGACATACCTGTAGATAAAAGCTTTATTGTGGGTTAGGTTGAAGATTGGTGGACAACATTATGAGAATTTTTTCTGATCAGACATCTAACTCTAGTTTTGACTCTAACCCTATGATTTTTCCTTCATCCATGACTTCTCATGGGATTACAGAGACCTTAGTCTTGGCATAAGTTCTTCAAAGAGTACTACTTCATCCCTGGAGAAATCAGTTTAGTGCTAAGTGACAGTACAAAATTTACACCTTATTTTCAGTCAACTCTGTTTTTTCCTCGTTTCTTCACCATTGACTTCTGACAATTCTGAGTGGTAAATGAGTTATCTCCCTTACCCCAGTAGCATAAGCACTTTATGCATATATCCTGTAATTAAGTTGTTTCTTAACCATCTCATAAATAAATAAGAGACCGTATTTCTCTAGTCCAAGGCAGATTTTCCAGACTTAAGATAATTGTCAGAAATCCATGAACTCTTCAAATTTCATCAGCACTTTTAAAAAAATATAAGCAGCAGAACTGGGTGTAGCTTTCTGAAAGCACTCTCACTCATACCGTAGGCAATCATAAAATCCCTTCTTTAGTTGTACTAACTATTTGTATAGTCAAGAGTTGGTTTACATACACCGTGGCCATCACATGGCCTTGAGAGTCTCATGGGCTTTGTGGGTAGTGCTGAGCAACGGTGGGACTCATCCTTGGAGGCCACCAGATGCAGTACAGCCACATCAGTGCCATTAACCTCTCAGTCTGCCAAACAACGTGGTCATACCTAGATTGTTGGGTAGAAATGGGCTCTGGACCAGACCAGTTCCCAAACTGTTTTTTTCAATGTGTACTACACATATGTTTCTGTGTAATTCATCCTTGGGTGTACATATTTACATTTATAAAGGCAGTATTCCTATGGCCCAGGCACAAGATGAAAAGGTAAGTATGCACATATGTACATGTACGTAAATATGAATATATGTATGTGCAATGTGTGTGCACATGGCAGCATTATCTTTTTTTAATATTAATAAAATATTAATTACTGTCATTGTTCAAACAAGTTAACTATATTTTCTATAAAAATAGCATCTGTTAACTCCTAGCTGGCTTAACGAGCAGCAAATCTAGTATATCAAGCGTTTAAGTCCCTATGCTGTCCTGATTACTCCCTTAAGAAAAAAAGCCCTAGATCACAATACTGCCAATGCAAGGCTTCATGAGACTACTGGCTCATAGATGCTTCATGACTAAAACTTTTTTTGATGCAGAAGGCCAACAAAGAGACTATGCAGCAAAGTGTCTGCTTAACTTCTGCAGCTCAAATCTAAGTAATGCTGAGGTCTAGAGCTGGCCTTCTGCAGAGGTTGGGTTTTCCCTTAATCTTTGGTTAAGAGTAAAGCTGAAATCTGGGGTAGGATCATTATTCCAAAGGACCGGATAATGTCTAGAAGAGAGATGCCTTCAGAATACACCCACGAGTACTGAGGGAGCTGGCGGATGTCATTGCTGAGCCACTCTCCATCATCTTTGAAAGGTGCTTGAGAACAGGAGAGATGCCTGAGGACTGGATAAAAGCCGATGCCACTCCAGTCTTCCAAAAGAGCAAGAAGGAGGATGCAGGGAACTACACACCGGTCAGCCTTACCTCCATCCTAGGAAAGATGATGGAGCAACTCATTCTAGAGATCATCATAAAGCAAGTGGAGGAAAAGAAGGTTATCAGGAGTAGTCAACATGGATTCACCAAGGGGAAATCATGCCTGACCAATCTAATGGCTTTCTACGATGACATGACTGGCTGGGTAGATGAGGGGAGAGCAGTGGATCTTGTCTACCTCGATTTCAGCAAGGCTTTCAACAAGCAAGGCTTGCCTCATAGGCAAGCTCAGGAAGTGTGGGCTGGATGAGTGGTCAGTGAGGTGAACTGAGAACTGGTTGTATGGCAGAGCTCAGAGGGTTGTCATCAGCGGCACTGAGTCTAGTTGGAGGCCTGTAGCTAATGGTGTCCCTCAGGGGTCAGTACTTGGCCCAGTCTTATTCAGCTTCTTCATTAGTGACCTGGATTAATGGACAGAGTGTACCTTCAGCAAGTTTGCTGATGACACAAAACTTGGAGGAGTGGTGGATACACCGGAAGGCTGTGCTTCCATTCAGCGAGGTCTAGACAGGCTGAAGAGCTGGGCAGAGAGGAACCTGATGAAATTCAAGAGGGGCAAGTGCAGGGTCCTGCACCTGGGGAGGAACAACCCCATGCACCAGTACAGGCTTGGGGTGGACCTGCTGGAGAGCAGTTCTACGGAGAGAGACCTGGGTGTCCTGGTGGACAACAAGTTGACCGTGAGCCAGCAGTGTGCCCTGGTTGCCAAGAAGGCCAATGGTATGCTGGGGTGCATGAAGAAGAGTGTGACCAGCAGGTCAAGGGAGGTTCTCCTTCCCCTCTACACTGCCCTAATGAGGTCCCATCTGGATTACTGTGTCCAGTTCTGGGCTCCCCAGTTCAAGAAAGATGAAGAGCTACTGGAGAGAGTCCAGCGGAGGGCTACGAGGATGATGAGGGGACTGGAGCATCTGTCCTATGAGGAAAGGCTGAGGGAGCTGGGCTTGTTTAGCCTGAAGAAGAGAAGGCTGCGAGGGGACCTTATAAATGCCTATAAATATCTGCAGGGTGGGAGAGAGAGAGCAGCTCACAGTCCTACGCAGGCAAGTCAAGTGAAGAGTGGAAGAGGAACAGGAGATAAATTGATCAGTTTCAGGCAGGTAGAACACGGGTACCAGGTTGAGATGGTCATGGAGTCACGTTTTCTGACTCCGCTGCATTGTGTGCTATCGTGTCTTCAATGATGTAAAACTTCCTGTGGCTCTTTCCAGAAATATTTTCATAAGCTTTGGGTGCTCTGCACTCTGGTAAGGAGTCGCATAATACTATGATCACATGAGAGTTTGGAGCTTTAATGCTTTTAATGACTTCTAGATGGATTAATTTCCTCAGGTTCATGTCATACAGAATAAGCTATTATTGGTTTATTCCTCATTACAGCTATGACGGCTACACATTCTTACCTACCTTACAAAATATGAGAGGAGTTTATTTTATTAGCTTTAGCTAATGATTGTATACTGATCCCTGAGTAAGATGATATTACTGCAAAAGTAGAGGGGTTTGTGCTGAGCAAGTTCATATGCACCTGTTTTCCCAAGAAATCTTGGAAAGTTTGGTTATCCTACATAGCTCAGGTTTGGTCACATCATGAGCTTTCGAATTTTTGGCTACTTCTGGTTTCTTACTCCAGCCAAAATGAGGCTGAGGATGTTTCAATGTGGAGTTCATCCCACCCAGCATTCACACTTCAGCTCCTTTTCACAGACTCCACTTCCAGACAGTGGAGAGAACTAGGTGCTTTTAGAGAGTGATCAATCTGACCTATTTTAATTGTCTTCTTCAATGTTAGATGAATTGCACCCCAAAGACACCTGTTTTGTTGAACTGAGTACAAAAGAAGAGTAAATGTAGTTGTTAACATTGCAGCTGTCTGCACTTCATCAGATGGATGCTGCCCTTCAAGCCCTCTTTAAACTTATTTCAGATGGGATGCAGCTGACAGATGCTGGATGTCTGTGTGTAACCTGCATGTCTAGAATCTCTTCATAGTTGGAGCAAATAAGTCTGGCTTTTTTTAGGGTGGAATCTAACCCACGTAATGGCAAATATCTGAAATAGCTTAGTTGAACTGCTTTTGACTACAGGAGGGAGATCAGGATGACTAAAATCTAATTCTGCAGTTGATATATACACCTACAAAGTCACATGAGACTAAATCCATCCCAGGGAAAGACACATGGCTTTTTTATAGTGCAGAGCATCCAACAACTCCCTCTGAGACAGTGGGCATTGAGCCTGTTGGATAAACAGGTTGTTCATTTGCACGTGTGAAGATTGATTCAGGAGTCTACCTGGGCACTCACACGAGAACATGTGGGCTTTCAGTTGTGATTTTTTCTTCTTTACTTACCTAATATGCTTTTGGTATTAATGGTAAACTTAAAAAAAAAAATCTGATAGAATAAAAATCCCCATCCCCCTACTCATAAGATTTGTTTCACAGAGCCAATATCCTTGAAGGAGGTTATGAAGTCAGTATGTTACCAAATAGAATAAGTATATTACATCTGCAAACTTTTTATAATTTACAGACTTTTACATCCAGGGGTGTTATCATCATAGTCATAAGAAGAATAAAGAATGGGGGGAATGAAGAGTGGGAGGAAGAGTAAACCTTTGGCATTAACCAAAAGTCATCACCAAATTGATTCCTCCCTTCTGGACATCCAGGTCTGTGCAGAAGAAAATGGGTGTAATTCTACCCTGAAATATGGGGTAGATAATCCCAAATGGCAACTGCATCCAATAAGAGTATAAGGCAAAGCTGTTGTATCTTTCTCCCTAGCAGACTATGCCAGCTGTTCTTAGTGCCAGGGTAATGGACATGCTATTTCCAGTTATTCCTCTTGTGGTGAACCCATTATGATCTGGTTTGGGGGCCTCTAGCAATCCCAGACATTTGGGTCTGCTGTGATGATTTTTTTTAGAACAGATGTAGGCCAAGATTTGAGTGTACCTGGGCCAGTTCATGGTTACAGATGTACACTGTGTGAAACAGACTGATTTCAACCTGAAACCAGGCAAAACAGGTGACCTTAGAGCAGCCTTCCAGTACCTGAAGAGGCCTACAGGAAGGATGGAGAGGGGCTTTTTACAAGGGTGTGTAGTGATAGGACAAGGGGGAACGGCTCTAAACTAAAAGAGGGCAGATTTAGATTAGATATTAGGAAGAAATTCTTCACCATGAGGGTGGTGAAACACTGGCACAGGTTGCCCAGAGAAGCTGTGGCTGCCCCCTCCCTGGCA
>Ga0065711_1001142_pt1 | contig 49521 bp, 46 predicted proteins | sample Hoacrofraction12_FD_59098 | JGI IMG/M metagenome (GOLD analysis project Ga0065711, IMG submission 59098) | Hoatzin crop microbial communities from Cojedes, Venezuela - Epithelial fraction 12 v2 (version 2) | ecosystem: Host-associated > Birds > Digestive system > Esophagus > Crop | place... | reverse complement strand
TTGTGCAATTTTTTCGTTGAGTTTTGAAAATTTTTCGCGTTTTTTGATTTCCAAAAAGCGCTGTTTACAAATTTATTTCACGTGAGATAAAAATCTATCTCACGTGAGATAATTTTCTATCTCATATCATTTAACTTTTTTAACAGTCATTTTAACAAAAAAATGCACGTAAAACGCGCAAAAAAAACACGCATTTTTGGTCGGTCGAACAATGAACGGCGAAAAAAACGCAAAAATAGCGCCCCTTTTTTGTAATGAATTTTTACCTTATTGTAAACATTTCGGACTACTCTGAAATGTTAAAGTTTTCTAATTTCACGCAAAATATGGCGCTAAAAATTGTAAAGAAATTTCACCGTTTTTTGCCACGTTTTTCCAGTCGTTTTTTGCCTCAAAAATTTGCGCAATAATTTCATCCGCTTCGCGGCGTTCTAAAAGATAATTTTCACACGATTGGCGGAGGATTTCAATGTCCGATTTTTCTGTTTGGCGGTTAATCAAAAGGCATTGATGTGAACCCGTCGTCGGATTGAGGTCGTAAGCAGGCGCAAGCGTCCATCCCTTGCGCGTAAGCAAGAAACCGTGATTGCGGAAATGGTCATCGGTGTTTCCAATGAGTATGTTGAACGCTACTCGACGATAGAGTTCTGCGAGATTTTGATGTACATCGGTGCAGTTTTTCACGATAAAATCGACGATATCGAGGTAGCCGTGACCAGTATTTGCACCACATCCATCTTCAAGTCCCAACAACGACATCGCTGAAGCAAAATGAATACGTTTGCCGTCCTTCGTTCGGTCGAAGCGTTCCGACAGCAAAAGATCGCGGTCGCGCGAGATGTGAACGACTTTCGTGTGCGCGGCGTTTATACCAGCACGCTTTGCGAGTAGATGGGCAAAGTGTTCTAAAAGTTCTGTATTGTCCAAATCTTTTTTTGAAGGAAATTTAGCGACGTAGAGCGTGCCGTCAGTGGCAGAAACGTTTGCTTTAGGACGCGCACCACCGAGCGATGAGCCTGGATTGATCAACTGATCGAGCCACCGTTGTTCGGGTAATTCGTGCCGTTCTTCGGCTTGTTCAACTGCTTGACACGCATCGCAAAGCGCACGCAGGTTTTCCATTGGCGGAACGGTGTAGGTTGCTTCGCTATTGATGAAATCGGCGTTTCTATCTGCCTTATATCGGATGCCTCCCATGCGCGTTAGGTCTTCTATTCCAAGCAGATAATCGTAGTTTGTCAGCGTTCGAGCAGCACGTTCTTCAGCGTTAGCTTTCAATCGCTCGCGTCTGTCGAGCAAAACGCGCCCCCATCGGTCTGGGAAAGAGTCTTTTACGAAACCGAAGACGCTGCCCTGTCGCGGGTGTTGCAGTCCACGAACATTGAAAACATCGCCACTCAGCACGAGATCGCCATGCTTCGCCAGCCAATCTTGGTTGAATTCAAAAGCGAAATGTTCGTTTCCTCTCACGCGTTCATAGGAAAGCGCTCCTATCTCTTCGATTTGCTCTAAAAAATCAAAATCAGCGTAAACGTAAATCTTCTCCATAGCTCGTTATTTCTTTAATTCAGCATCCTGCAGCTCTCTTCCAAGCGGATCACTTGCTGCAATAAGAAGCAAATCCTTCTCGATATTGAGCGCGTACAGCACTCTGGCATAAATTCCCATTGAAACGGTTGGGTCACCTTTCTCAACTTTCGACACAGTGAGGCGCGTTACGGTTGCGCGGTCAGCGATATCTTGCATGGAAAGGTGGCGTCGTTTTCGCGCAAGCATGATTTGCTCGCCTATCACAGCGAGATGTTGCGACAAAATGCGTGGCATAACTTTGCCAAAAGTCTTTCTACTCATAAGAAATTGTATATTGTACGGCACAAAAATAATAAGTTTTGTTTACTACAACAAACATTTTGCAAAAAAAATTATACAAGATACGTTTGTTTTGCACATCAAATCATTTGGCAAAAAAGCGCGATTTCATCGCTTTTTATGGCGCGAGAGGGGCAAAAAAGGGAGTTAAAGTCGCGTTTCTTATAGAAAAAATCGCCAAATTGTTGAATTTTTTGGTAGGAAATACAACATTTTGTAGTTTTGCGCGTTTATTTTTAAGATGATAGGCACACACGCGCGTAAGAGCGCCACGCACGAGGGTTGCGCAGAGCAGCGCCCGATTGCCGCTTTTCGTATTGGAAAGCGGTTGTTCGACGTTTTAGCGTCGGCATTAGCGTTAGTTGTGCTCTCACCGCTGTTTTTGGTCATCTCTTTGTTGCTTCTTCGTCAGAAGAACGGTAGTGTTTTCTTTCGTCAGGAGCGCATTGGGAAAGGCGGAAAGTCGTTTATCATCTACAAATTTCGCACGATTAGTTCGCAGATTGAAGAAGACGGACCGAAGCTTGTAGCGCGTAGCGATGACGGAAATGCTACGCCGCTGGAGCAGTTCTTGCGCAATCATCATCTGGATGAGTTGCCTCAGCTTTGGAACGTGCTGCGCGGCGATATGTCGATTGTAGGTCCGCGACCCGAACGTGCGTATTTTATTCGGCAGATTATGGCGGTTCGTCCTGATTATGCTGAGCTTTACGCGCTTCGTCCTGGTTTGACGAGCGAGGCAACGATTAAAAACGGATATACAGATACGCTTGAAAAAATGATAACGCGTTTGGATATGGATTTAGATTACTTGCATCACCAGTCGATGTGCAGGGATTTCAAAATTATTCTCGACACGTTTTCTTGTTTGTTTTCGAGCAAAAACTAATTACTGCATCATGAAAAAGATTTTGATAGCCTTTTTGTTCTGTTTTCTTTTGCCAACGGTTGTTTCAGCGCAATCGATGAGCGATGAGCAAGTGCTGTCTTTCATTTTGAAAGAGAAGGAAGCAGGAACTTCGCAAGCGCAGATTGTGACGAAATTGATACAGCGCAACGTTGATATTCAGCAGATTCGTCGCGTTAAAAAGAAGTTTGAGCGCGTTCAGAAAGACCAATCGCTGGGACAACTGAGCGGTTCGACGGAGAAAAGCGATAGTCGCTTGCGCAAGAATAACGGTGAAAAGAAACGTGGAACGTATGACGACGATGACGATTATGGCAATTATCGCGTTGGTTCAACAGAGAAGCGCACGTATTCTTACGAGGATCGTGAGGAGGAAATGCGCAGAATGAGTTACGAACTCAACGATATCGTACCCGATTCGGATGAGATGAAACGTCAACTATGGCTCTACGAATACGAACAACAGAATAAAAAGAAAGTGTTTGGTCGTGATATTTTTAATAAAAAGAACCTTTCGTTCGAGCCAAACATGAATCTGGCGACGCCAACCACGTATCGCATCGGTCCAGGCGACGAGGTTGTGATTGATATTTATGGTGCATCGCAAAAGACGGAGACGCTGACTGTTTCGCCAGAAGGCGATGTGACGATTCCAGGCTATGGACCTGTGAACGTCATGGGTCTATCTGTTGAGCAGGCAAACGCGCGTGTTCGTCAGAAATTAGGCGGACGCTACAGTAGTTCACGCATTCGACTAACCGTAGGACAAACACGTACGATTATGGTGAATGTCATGGGCGAGGTAAAAGCACCAGGTACGTACACATTGTCAGCCTTTGCGTCTGTATTTCATGCATTGTATATGGCAGGAGGTACAAATGACATGGGAACGCTACGAAATATTAAAGTATATCGACACAATAGACTTGTAACTGTTGTAGATATTTACGACTATATGCTCAATGGCAAACTAACTGGTAACATTCGACTTTCAGATAACGATGTTATCATCGTAGGTCCATACGATTGCTTGGTGAATATCACTGGAAAAGTGAAGCGACCAATGTACTACGAAATGAAACGCAATGAAAGCGTTGCGACGTTGCTGAAGTACGCAGGCGGATTTACGGGCGATGCTTATACGAAGTCAGTGCGTTTGGTTCGCAAGACAGGCAGTGAATATTCTATTTATAATGTAGAAGAATTCGATATGCCAAGCTTCCATCTCTCAGATGAAGACTCTGTTAGCGTAGATTCAATCCTCGATCGCTTCTCTAATCGCGTTGAGATCAAGGGAGCTGTGTTCCGTCCTGGTATGTATCAGGTTGGTGGCGATATTACAAGCGTAAGAAGTTTGTTGGAATATGCAGAAGGACCGACAGAAGATGCGTTTACAAAGCACGCTGTCATGCACCGCATGAAAGAAGACCGCACACTGGAGGTGGTAAGCGTGGATGTTGAAGGCATCATGAACGGTTCTGTGCCTGATATTCCATTGAAAGAAAACGATGTCTTGTTCATTCCGAGCAAGAGTGAGTCGCACGCCGAACAGACTATAACGATTCACGGCGAAGTTCGACATCCTGGAATTTATCGTTATGCAGCAAATGAAACGCTGGAAGACTTCGTGCTGCAAGCAGGTGGTTTGAAACAAACTGCTTCTACAGTGAAAGTCGATGTTGCTCGTCGTGTTTCCAATCCGAAAGCCACAGCAACCGATTCGTTGATTGCACGAACCTATAGTTTCGCGCTTAAAGATGGCTTCGTCATTGATGGAACGCCAGGTTTCACGCTCATGCCTTTCGATGAGGTTTACGTAAGAAAAAGTCCTGGATACAGTTCACAGATTAACGTAACCATCGACGGCGAAGTTCTTTTCCCAGGAACTTACACGCTTACACATAGAACAGAACGCCTAAGCGATGTTCTGAAAGCGTCGGGCGGTGCAAACGATCGTGCTTACATTAAAGGCGCTCGCGTAGAACGTAAATATAACGAAGAAGAACGCAAGCGTGCCATCGAAATCTTGAAGAAAGCGAAAGAGCAAGTAGAGAACGATTTGCAGCAATTAGCGGTTAAGAGTGGTAACACAGCGAACTTCAGCAATATTCAACAAATAAGCCAAACGCAAGCCTTGTTGAAATATGAAATAGGTGAAACATATCCCGTTGGAATTCACTTGGAAAAAGCGCTCGAAAACCCAGGGTGCGACGACGATATCATTCTACGCGAAGGCGATCGCATTATTGTACCACAATATAACGGTACAGTAAAAATCAATGGCGAAGTGATGCATCCGAATACCGTTGCATATCGCGAAGGAAAGAGCGCGTCTTATTATATTGAACAAGCAGGTGGCTTCAGCAGCAACGCGAAAAAAAGTCAGACTTACATCATCTACATGAATGGTACAGTAGCAAAAGTTGGGCATAACGCTAAACCAATGCCAGGAAGCGAAATCGTTGTTCCTGCAAAGCCAACCTCTAAGCGCACACTTGCCGAGTCTTTAGCCATTAGTACATCAACCGCGTCGATTGGAACCATGATTGCCACGATTGCCAATCTAATAAAATAAAAGGTACACGCGCATGAATTGGAGCCAGATACTCGGTCGCGACCATCGCACAGTGCTGATACGAAAGAATATCTTAGCGTCTTTCGTCATCAAAGCATGGCAATGCGTGGTGATGTTCTTGTCAGTTCGCTTGACACTTTTCTGTCTTGGCGAATACAAAAACGGTGTTTGGCTCACTATCAGTTCGTTCCTCATTTACATCGATAACTTCGACATCGGTCTTGGTAATGGATTACGAAATAAATTAGCGACTTATCTGGCGCACGATGACTATGATAACGCTCGGAAAGCAGTGTCTTCTACTTTTCTGATGCTGATTTTCATCATTATTCCAGTCACTTTTTTGCTTATCTTGCTGTCCTATTACGTCGATGTCTATCATCTACTGAACGTTGACAAAGCAATAGAAAGCAATCTCGTTAGCGTGCTGATTGTAACGATTATCTTGGTGTGCTCAACGTTCGTGTTTAAGTTTATCGGAAACTTCTATTTAGGATTGCAACTGCCTGCAGTAAGTAATTTTCTCATTACTTGCGGAAATACGTTGGCGCTACTTGGAACTTACATTGCCTACATCAGCCACAACCATTCACTAATGACAATCGCGATAATCAACACAGGCTGCCCGTTGTTGGTCTATCTGCTGGCGTATCCCTACACGTTCGGATGTCGGTATAAAGAATTACGACCATCGATTGCGTGTTTCGACAAAAAAATGATAGGCAATCTGATGAGCATTAGCATACAATTCTTTTTTATGCAGATATGCAGCTCGCTCATCTTCGTGGTTTCTAATATTATGATATCGCGTTGGTTCACTCCTGCACTGGTTACGCCTTATCAAACCGCTTATCGCTATTTCAGTATGGTGCTCATTATTTTTACAGTGATATGCGCGCCATTTTGGACTGCAACAACTGACGCCTTCGAGCGTGGAGATATGAATTGGATTAAGCAAGCCGAGAAAAAAATCAAAGTGCTTCTCGTTGCTATCACAGCGCTTATGATTTTTATGTTGCTCATTTCCAATTACGTTTATCCTATTTGGATTGGACAGGAAACGCATGTACCGTTCCATCTCTCGGCAGTCATGGCGGTTTACATGCTGATAGTAATTTATAGCACAGCATATTGCTATTTCTTGAATGGCATTGGAATCCTCAGGCTACAACTTATTTTCACCGTTGTAGGCGCTATCCTTTTCTTTATATTGGCTCAGACGCTTGTCAAACATTCCTACGACATTACTTCTATTGTAATCACGATGGCAATCATTACGTTGCCAAACATGATTTGCAACAAAATACAATTCAAAAAAATCATCAACAAAACTGCGAAAGGCATTTGGGCAAAATAAATCAGCAAACTGATGAAGAAAATCGCTATCATAACCATCTGTTACAACCATTGCGAAGGTCTGCGACGCACGATTGAGAGCGTCGTTCACCAGACTTTTTCCGACAGAGAGTTCATCGTTGTCGATGGAGATAGCAACGACGGCACGCATGCATTGCTTGAGCAATACAATTCGCAGATCGACAAAATTATCTGCGAGAAAGACGATGGTATTTATGACGCAATCAATAAGGGAATCAAAGCCGCAACAAGCGAATGGATTGTCTGCATGAATGCAGGTGATGTGTTTGCCAGTGATGACGTGTTGACCCAAGTTTTTGCCGAAACGCTTCCCGATGATATTTCGTTTATTTATTCCGACTATTTCATGCGAACAAAAAATGGTTCGCTGCAAAAGCATACCACCAATCGCCAAAAGGGAAACGTATTCCATCAGTCTGCCATCTACAAACGCAGTCTCCACGCTGAGCATGGCTACTATCAAGTAACCCATCCCTATACCGTTTCCGATCTCATGTTCATGCTTTCCGTTCCCGAATCAGCCTTCCACAAAATCAGCACACCCATCTCCATCAGCGAATATGCAGGAAATTCCGACAGTTTATGGTGTGCGCGAGACGCTTTCGCATTAAGGGTGGTTTACGGTTACGAGACTTTCGCTTCTGCTTTGCTGAAATACATTAAAGCAACCATCCGACAGAAACTTAATCTATGCTTGAAAAAGTTCAAAACTACATAAAATCATGACGGAAAAGAAGAAAAACAAAATAGAAGTCGATTTGCTTCAACTCGTTAAAGCGCTATGGGCTGACAAGAAAATGTCCATACTCTTTTGCTTTCTTGGTGCAATATTCGGACTAATCATTGCATTCAGCATCCCACGCGTGTACAAGTCGTCAGTAATGCTTGCGCCAGAGGCTTCTAATAGCAGCAATTTGGCTTCGGGAATCTCGTCACTTGCCGAAATGGTTGGCATGGATATGGATTTCGGAAAGAGCAGTGACGCTATTTATCCAGAGATTTATCCAGACCTAATGAAGTCAACCGATTTCTTAGTGAGCCTTTTTCCAGTCAACGTCAAGTCATACGACGATAAAATCAACACGACTTACTACGATTATTTGAAGAAAAACCAAAAGATTGCATGGTGGTCGTATCCGAAAGCATGGCTCATTAAAACCATCAGAAAGATGCAAGAAAAAGGGCAAAAAGGCAAATCGTCGGACAAAGTCAATCCTTTTATGCTCACAAGAGACCAATATGACGTCGCAATGGCAATCAATAACAAAGTAAACTGCTCTGTTGACAAAAAAACAAGTGTGATTACCATCGAGGTCTCCGATCAAGACAAACTCATTGCAGCAACAATGGCTGACTCAATCAAAGCACGGCTGCAGGTTTTCATAACAAACTATCGTACACAAAAGGCTCGCAACGATTTGGCTTACATGCAAAAACTTTTTGGCGAAGCAAAACAGCAATACACCAAAGCGAGAAAAAAATACGCCAGCATGGCTGACGCAAATACTGATCTGATTTTAGAATCCTATCGCTCGAATATAGAAGATGCGGAAAACGAGATGCAACTCAAATACAATATCTATACGCAAGTATCTCAGCAACTTCAACTTGCACAAGCGAAAGTTCAAGATCGCACGCCTGCATTTACCGTCGTACAGTCTGCATCTGTGCCCGTAAAACATAGCAATACGCCCAAAATATTCATTCTCGCCGTCTGCATCTTATTGGCTTATTTCGTCAGAATGCTCATCGTCGCTTACAAAAATCGAGACAAAATCGTCTCGTTTGCTGAATAGTTTTTCATCTGACGCAAGCAATACCATCACATGACGCAAAACGAGAAACCTACTTGGCGCGCAACGGAAGTATGCTGGAGCAATCGCATGCTTTATCTCTACTGCGCGCTGGCGAGCGTTCTCGTGGCTTTTCTCCTCGTTGCATGTGTTCCAAAAACTTATATCTCGCAAATTAAAATCGCAGACGAACACAAGGAGACTGACTTGATCGTGGGTTTGAGCGACTGGTCTGCTTTTCTGAAACAAGGACAATCGTCAGACGTCGGACTGGGCGACCCAAATGTTTATCCACTCATACTGCATTCGCCTGATTTTATACAAGAATTATCGCGCGTTCGCGTGCAAAAATACGGCATAACTTACTATCAATATCTCGCCGAACACCATCGGGAGGCGTGGTGGACAACGCTTTGGCGAAAAATGAGTGGTGCATTAACTTCGAAAAACGACTCTCTGCAAATTTATGACATTATAAAGCACAACCTGAAATACCAAATTTCGGGAAAATATTATACGGTTGTGATTCAGGCAAGCGACAACGACCGCGTTGTTGCAGCAGAAATTGTGACGCAAGCAGTGAAGATTTTGGAAAAACGCTTGCGCGATAGACGAGCCGCTTACTACAACAACCAGCTGGAGCAAGCAGTTGAACATCGCAAGCGCATGAATCTTTTATACAAAGAGGCGCAACGCGCTTACGCAGCGTATCACGACGCGCACATCGACACGCCTTTGCCAAGCGAAAAAGCTAAACTAAATTCTTTGGAAGAAGAACGCGACAAGCGTTTCTATGAGTTTGGAAAAGCAAGTGAGCAATATATCAGAGCCAAAGCGTTAGCCCAGAAAGCTGCGCACCCGTTTTCCATCTTGAAAAACGCTACAGTAAGCCAGCATCACGCGAGCCCTTCACTTCCCGTTTACATCCTTACACTTCTATCGCTTAGCTTTGTCGCGCTAACGTGGCTACTTCTCTATAAGCAATCACGTCGTTGCGGCAGCAGATGGTCGAGTATGAAAGACGCTTTCTCGCCTTGGATGATTAGTTTATTCATCTGGGCGGCTATTGTACTGCTTCTGCAAATCCCAAGCGACCTACTCTATCCGTTAAAGACGAAGTTCTACACCGCGTTGGTTATTTGGCTGCCCATATTCTGCATCGCTGCAGCGATAACTTATCAAGTTCTGCCAAAAGTTGACGACGAACAAAAAGCTTGCATAAGCGATTTCCCTTATCGGAAATGGCTTTTCGATCTTCTTTTCACGTTCTCCTGCATCATGACGCCTATCTACGTGTATCAAATACTGAAGATTGTGATGATGTTTGATACAACTGATTTGCTATACAACATCCGCATGCTCGCAATTGGTGGAGATAGAAAATTCGGCATACTGAATTACACTTACATCATCAATCAAGTGCTTTTTGTCATAGCGATTTGGCAATATCCAAACGTGAAACGCTGGAAGCTCATCGTGCTTGTCATCGCTAACTGCATGGGTTGCTTCGCTATTATGGAAAAAGGCGGATTGTTTTTCATGATAACCACAGCGCTATTTGTGCTTTACGAAAAAAAAGTGATTCGTGCGCGCTCCATCGTTGTCACGTTAGGCATTATTGTTTTACTGTTTTTCGTTTTCAACTGGTCGAAAGAAATTAAATCGGATGATGCAGCAGAAAGCACAACGTTCTTAGATTTCTTCGCNATTTACGTGCTTTCGCCACCTGTTGCATTCGAACGCGTCAGCGAAGAACTAACAACACAATTCGGAACCAACACACTGCAATATTTTTACTTATTCCTCAATCGCTTCGGAGGCAACTTTGAGGTGCACCAACGCATGCAAGAATTTGTTTTTGTACCGCTTCCAACAAACGTTTACACGATTTTCCAACCATTCTATCAAGACTTTAGATTTGCAGGTGTCGCATTTTTTGCGATGGTTTATGGTGTTTTCACTGGCTGGATCTATCGACATTTCCGCAACGGAAGCGGCATTGGAAGATGCGTTTTACGCGTATATCGTCGAAATCTTGTTCTTACAATTCTACAGCGAAAGCCTTTTGCAAAATCTAGTGTTGTTCATCCAATTCGTATTCTTTACAATATATCATCTTGGAACAAAAAATTACGTTCACAATTCGTAAAACGGCAACTTCATGAAAAGCGTTCAGGTACTTTTGTCCACATACAATGGCGAAGACGTTTCTCGCAGAACAAATTCGCTCCATATTGCAACAGCGCGACGTGGCAGTCAATCTGCGTGTCAGAGATGATGGATCGACCGACAAAACCATTGAGATACTGAACGATTTTCAGCAAAATGGCGCGCTAACCTATAGCGTTGGCGACAACATCAAGCCTGCGCGCAGTTTTATGACGCTGCTCCAGCAGTCGGATGACGCTGATTTCTACGCCTTTTCCGACCAAGATGATTTTTGGATGAACGACAAACTCAGCGCTGCGGTGAAGCAACTCGAAAACAATGCAGACAAACCAGCGCTCTACTTCAGTCGAACGACGTTGGCTGACGCAGATCTGAAACCGATAGGTTGCGTAGAAATCAATCCGAAACTCACGTTTGGCGAATCGCTTGTCTATGAATTTGTGGCGGGTTGCACCATCGTGATGAATCGCTCGCTGCGCGATATTTTGGCGAACTACATGCCTCAGCATCTCGCGATGCACGATGTGTGGGTCTATAGCGTGGCATTGGCGATTGGCGCGACCGTCATCTTCGATCCGCAATCACATATTCTCTATCGCCAGCACGCGCACAATGCCATCGGGCAGCACGCTAATTTCTACGAAAACTGGCGCAGACGACTGCGCCGTCTCACGCATAACGAACAGGAACGCTATCATCGGGCGTGCGAAATCAAGCAAGGTTTTTACGCAATGATGACGAAAGAAAATCAGAACTTAATAAACGACTTCATCAACGCAAAACATTGCGCCAGCAAACGACTGAAACTCGCTCGCGATGCGCGTCTCCACTGCGCTAACACTGCAACATGGCATCGCTTTCAACTGGCTGCGCTCCTCAATACCTATTAAATAAATATGCCGAACATTAAAATCAGTATGATAACCGTTTCGCTCAACAGCGAAAAGACCATCGAACAGACAATCAAAAGCGTGCTCGAGCAAGACTACGCTAATCTTGAATATATTATCATCGATGGTGGTTCTACTGACAGAACGCTCGAGATTGTCAATCAATATAAAAGCAAAATCGATGTCATCGTTTCAGAAAAAGATAACGGTATAAGCGATGCGTTCAATAAAGGAATCCGTCGCGCAACTGGCGACGTTATCGGCATCATCAACAGCGATGACACGCTATTGCATGACGCCCTGCAAGCGGTTGCCGACAATTACGACGACGAAACCGACGTTTATCGCGGCAACATCATCTTTTACAATCCGCAAACGGGCTTTACCTGTCGCGAGATCCCGTCAATGAAATTTCCAAAGCTGCCATTCTTCATCCACGTTGCGCATCAGGGAACTTTCGTTGCTAAGAAAGCCTACGATAAGTATGGCGTTTACGACGAGAAAATCAAGTATTCAATGGATTTGGACTTCTTGATGCGCGTCTATCTCGCTAAAGGAAAAATGAAAAAGATTGACTTCGACATGGCAACGTTTCGTCAGGGAAATACAACTGCTGATGCGCTGAAAAAGAAAAAGCAGGAATTCTTTTATTTCCTTGAGAAAAACGGTTGCAACAAACTGCAATCGCACTTCTATTACGCGTATCTCGTGTGCATGGATTGGGCAAAGAAAATTCTCAACCTATTCGGCAATGATTTCAAACAAAAACTTCGCTATCGCAACTAAATCATACGCAAAAACAAAAAAAATAAAATAAATCGGCGTTTTGCGCGTTTTCATAATAAAAACACCACTAAAACAGAATCCCATTGCCGCAAAACCCATTTGCGTATGATAAAAAAACTACTCTTCTCTGATAACACCCTTTGGGGGTTGGTTAATTTTCGTGGCGCAATCATACAGCATTTCCTCGACAGAGGGTATGAAATCGTGCTCGTTGCACCTGAAAAGGAAAACGAACAGATGCGCATCGACATCCCAAAAGGCGTGAAATATATTCCTGTTGATATGGGACGCACTTCGAAAAGCCCTATCAACGATCTGCGTTACTTCTTTCGCATACTGAAAGTTTATCGAAAAGAAAAACCCGATTACATATTCCATTACACTATCAAACCGAATATCTACGGTTCGATGGCGGCAAAACTGCTGGGCATTCATTCATCGGCAATGATGGCTGGCATGGGTTACGTTTTCCAAAATAATGGAATCGCTTGCCGTATCGCGCGCGCGTTATATAAAATAGGTCTAAAATTCACCGACCACTTGTTTGTTCTCAACGAGAGTAATCGTGAAGCAGTGTTGCAACTCGGTCTTTGCAAAAGCGAAAAGATGATTCTTCTCGATGCAGGTGAAGGCGTTGACCTCGATGTTTTCCCGTTCTACGATAACCAAAGCAGTGAAACAACGTTTCTTTTCATTGGTCGCCTGCTCGAAGATAAAGGGTATTACGAATTTGTTGACGCAGCAAAAAAAGTGAAAGCACGTCATCCCGAAACGCGATTCGAGATCTTGGGCGCGTTCGATCCGCAATATCCGAAAGGAATTCCATCGCAACGTTTTCAGAAAGACATTGGCGAGGGAACGTTCGAGTATCTCGGCTTCACCAATGATATGGCATCGATTTATCAGCGCAAGGGTTTGGTCATCACATTGCCTTCGTTCTACGGCGAAGGACTCAATCGCGTGCTGATGGAAGCGTGTGCATCGGGAAAACCAATCATTACAACCAACATCGCGGGCTGCAGAGAGACGGTTGACAAAGGCGTAAACGGCTATATCATCCCAACGCACGACAGCGACGCATTGGCGAAAGCGATGAACGACTATTTGAGTTTGTCGGCTGAAGCGAAGCAAAAAATGTCGGAAGCGAGCAGACGAAAAGCCGAAAAAACGTTCGATATTCATCGCGTGCTTGCGGTCTATGATCGGGTGATGCAAAACGCGTAAAAAAACACATAAAAATTCGAGTGTAAACAAATGTAAAAAATGTTAATTTTCGCAGTGAGTTTTCACTCGAGTTTTCGTAAAAAAGTAAAATATCTTTACAAAATAGTGCCCTTATTTTTTGATTTTTTTCGCCATCGAATGCATCTGCGACCAAAAGTCGGCGTTTTTTGACCGCGTTTTACACGCATTTTTTTGTTAAAATCACTGTTAAAAAAGTTAAATGATATGAGATAGAAAATTATCTCACGTGAGATAGAATTTTATCTCACGTGAAATAATTTTGTAAACAGCGCTTCCGAAATCGCAAAAAACAAGCAAAAATTTCGCAAAAAAGCCACTTTTTGCACAAAAACGCGAGAAATGTGCAAAAATTTCAACGAGAAAATTTCATATTTCTTGTATAATCATCCAAAATCTCATTTTTTCGCAAAAATTTTTTCATTAGACCACCGACAAAATTTTGGTAAAAAAAGTTTACATCGCGAAATGTTAAAATTTTGTTGAGTTTTCATCCGAGTTTTCTAAAAATGAGATGAAAAATCTTTACAAATGAACGAAAAAAATCTCCCACTTTTTTGGCGGGAGATTTTACTGAAAATTGAACTCGATTTTGCAGGTTTACAATTTCGTGAATGATAGTTTCTGATTTTCTGACGCAAGGATGAGTTTGTTACTCGTGAGTTTTTCGACTTGAAACGTTTGCTGCAGACTTTCAATTCCGTAGGGTGCGAGCAGCGAAGCGTCGGTTAGTTCTGGATCTCCGTTATCGCGGTCGTTGTAGTGCACGTCGTAGATCGACACCGTTTGCCCTTCGTAAGAGAAATGCATAATGAATTCGTTGGCTGTTCCATCTATTTCCGAGAGATATAGCAGGTGGTTTTGGAACGCCCAGAAGCGTTTCATTTGCGACAAATCTGTGGTATCGGTTGACGAAACGCTCGAAATTTTTTCCAAATGCCAGTAACCGTCGAGTTTTCCGTTGTCGGACATTTCCAGTTCACACGAACTGAAAAGACAAACCGCAAGGAATAAGAAAATGCTGTATAGCGATAGATTTTTTTTCATCATATTTTTTAGTCTTTTTTACCGAAGATTCCCGATTTAGTGATTGTGAGTTGACCTCCTGCATTGCTGCCTCGCACATGTCCGAAGTCCATTGCGTAGGCGCCTTTGATTTCCCAGTTATGGCGGAGATGGTAAGCCATTTCCACAAGGAAGCTGATGTTGTGATGCTTTTCAGTGTAAGGCAACGCGTAAGTGCCGAAATTCTCTTGGTAAGTGCCGAGAATGCGGTAGTTAAAGTGCTCTTTGATGTCGCCACTGAGTCCGAGATGGAACGCCATAAAGCGGTTATCCTCCACCTGAATGGTGCCGTCAGTGTTGTAGATTGGTGAACGGTAGAGCGGATTGCCCATGACCTGACCCCAATGCTGCCATCCAGTGTAGATATAGTGGTTGTAGAAATTGTCACGCCCGCCGATGTGATCGGAAATCGTTGGAGTATGATCGTGGTAGATAGGTCCGCTTTGGTATTTCGTGTAGAGATATTCGAAAACAACGTTGCGCAGCAAACGATTATACTTGAATTTCAATTCGAAACCCAACATCATATCTTTGATATCGTACACAAAAAATTTGCGTTTCTCTTGAACCTGCCAGTTTTCGCCTGTTCCATAACCGTCGCGATCGACGAATAGCATGCCAGAGTGGTCTTCGAAGAATTTTTCTCCGTAAATGCTGGCGATCCAAGTGTCGGATTCATAATTCATTCGGAACAACCACGATCCTAATTGGTTACCCGAAACATTCTGATAGGTTGTTTCGCCAGCGTCGGCACCGCCTGGGATGAACGCGTGCCACATGCCTTTCAATCCTCCTTCGCCTTCATAGGTTTGCATTGCGCCTGTTGCGTCGGGAACATACGCTGTTCCACCAAACGTTGATGCCATCTCCAAACCTAATTCTAACGAGAACGGGAAAAATCTGTCTTCGTTTCCGATTTTCAGATAACCTGCTTTGCTGTGGTAAAGCACTCCGTCAGCATATTTTGTCTGTTTGTTAGTAAAATCGTGCTGCCAGTTATCGTCGGTAAGCTTACCGTAAGCAACGTGTCCCTTTATTCTGAGCCAGCCTTTCGTGAAAGGGAGAACCCAATAGTCGCCAAGTGCAAGACGAACTTGTGGAACTGGTCGCGCATTGATGCCAAGTGTTTGCGCACCGCTACTCAATGCGTTGTTTTTTAGTTCCATTGGGTATTCCTTGCTACCAACTGAAAGTACGCCATGCAGCCATCTGACTTCAGCGAACGCTTGTTGCACGATGAAATTGCTAGTATAGCCCAGCGCGCCAACGAGATCTACTCCGTAACCAATGCCCCAGCGACGTGCGCTATCGGTTTGCAACGGACGGATGACTGAAGCGCGAACGTAACCATTGGTTTCGTCGAGCGAACTCAGTCCGTATTTGTTGGCATTCAGCCACAATGGCGTCTGATCTTTCGAGAAAGAGCCTTGCATCTGCACTTGATAGTGAACGTCTTTGGTCAAATCAAGTTTTTCTGGATGGTTGTTGCCCACCCAATCTTGCGCGTTGGCTGTCGTGAATAGAAGGAGACACGACAGAAACATGCCTATTTTTTTCATTTTCAAACGTTTGATATATTTCTATAACGCAAGAAATCCCCTTTTATTATATAATAAGGTGAAAGTTCGTTTATATGAACGAAAAAAATAAGTCAATGTGATGTTTAGGGATTTTCCCCCTTAAGATTAGGGAAAATCCTTTTGGAGGGCGTAATTTTATGCTTTTCTTTGCATCAGATAAATTAAACAACAATTAAAACGCAATATTATGAAAAGATTCATCATCGCCTTTACCGCACTGTTTTGTATGACAGTATCAGCCAACGCCATGAGCTACGAACAGGCACGTCAGCAAGCACTTTTCCTTACGGACAAGATGGCGTACGAACTCAACCTCACAGAGGAACAGTACGAGGCTGCTTATGAAATAAATCTCGATTACCTGATGAGCATCAACACTTACGACGATCTTTACGGAGTGTATTGGCGTCAGCGTAATCTCGACTTAGGCTACGTTTTGCTTGATTGGCAATTCAGAGCATACTGCGCTGCAAGTTACTTCTATCGTCCTCTTTACTGGGATGCAGGTTTCTGGCACTTCGGTATCTACGCACGCTATCCGCATAGAGACTACTTCTTCTTCGGACGTCCTCACTTCTGGGATCACTATCGCGGTGGACACAGTTGGAGAATGAACGGCGGTCACAGCTGGTATCATGGACGCGCTTTCGCTGACGCAAGAGGAAGAGATCGTCACATGGGCATGCGCAACGGATTTGACCGCGGCGATTTCGGAAGAGGTCAACGTATGCAACTGGGTGGCTTAAATAACAACAGAAACACTGGTCGCACAGGTGGCATGCAACAAGGTAACATCAACGGACGCCAACCTATGAACAACAGAAACGGCATCGGCAACCGCAATGGCATGAACAACCGTAGCACTACATTCGGAAACCGTTCGAATCGCACGACAGGCAGCATGAGTCCACGCACAAGTAGCAGCACTCGCACGACTGTTCGCAACGGACAAATGGGCAACTCACAACGCCAGTCGATTGGAACTCGCTCGAATAGCAGTCGCTCTTCAATCGGAAGTCGTAGCCAGAGCACTCCAAGTCGCTCATTCACTCCTTCAAGTTCAAGCAGTAGCCGTTCGTCAATGGGTTCTCGCTCAATGGGAAGCAGCCACTCAAGCAGCTCATTCGGTGGAAGTTCACGCGGCGGAAGCTCACATAGCGGAGGATTCAGCGGTGGTTCACACAGCGGAGGCTCACGCGGCGGAAGCTTTGGAGGTCACAGATAATAATGAATTAAAGATATACTCAATAGGGTTAGTTAAAATAGTTACAAGTAAAATCTTTCAGGTGTAACAAATTAGAGTGTTATTAATATCCAGCGAGGAGGGAAAATCTTAGAGAAGATGATTCCTCCTCTTTTTTTGTGTGTTTTTTGAACAAAAAAAACAAGCATTACTATGGTGTGTAATGCTTGTTAGGATCGAGAACGTATTGTCGGATTTCACCATTCATCATCTTCTGAATCTGATTCATTGGCAGACCATAGTAAACGCTGTGAATGGCTTTGTTGATGATGCCATGTCCGACTGCCAAAACGGTTTTCCCTGCATATTTTTCACAGATTTCGTTCAGCAAATCGGCTGCACGCTGACGCAGATGATCGAGCGTTTCGACGTCGTCTGGCCATACGGCATTCTGAATGGATGGAATAAATTTTCCAGTGAAGCTGCCCCAATCGCGCTCGCGCAACAACGGAAACGGCGTCACAGCGAGATGGTGAGGTTCGGCGATGATTTGGCACGTGTCGATGGCGCGTTGAAGATCGCTGGCGATGAAGATATCGATGTGTTCTGCACGCAATTTTTCGCGCGCTTGCTCTGCCTGAGCGATGCCTTGTTCATTGAGTTTTCCATCTTGCCAACCCTGCAAGATTTGTTCGACGTTTCCGAACGTTTCGCCATGTCGAAGAAGATAGAGAATCGTGTCGTTCTGTTGCATTTTTACGTATTTTCTGGTCGCAAAAATACACAAAACGATTGAAAGCGAAGCAGTTGAAAACGTGCGTTTTTTTGTTTTATATTAAAAATGTCGTATCTTTGCGGCAGATTTTAATGTACTGACTATGAAATTTTTACAGTCGAGTTTTTTGCGTGCACTCTGCGCAGTCATCGTTGGTGCACTTCTCATTCAATATCGCAGTGAAACAATGAAATGGCTCACGATAGCCATCGGCGTTTTGTTCTTCATTTCGGGCATCATCTCGTGCGTTTCTTATTTTGGTACGCGAAAATCTGAAGATCTGAAGGTGTTCGACGAAAATGGTAAACCAGTCGAGGTGATGAAACAAGCGTTTCCGATTGTCGGAATCGGCAGTCTGCTGCTCGGAATCATTCTCGCGACAATGCCAAGCGTGTTTGTTGGTTGGCTGATGTACATCCTTGCCGCCATCGTTGTATTGGGTGCGATTACGCAATTCATGAATCTCGCTCGCGCAGCGCGTTTCGGCAGAATTGGTTTATTCTATTGGCTGATGAGTTCCATTGTTTTGCTCATCGCTCTCGTTATCCTGATTTATCCAAACCTTATCGCCAGCGCGCCACAGCGCATCATTGGTTTGCTGATGATGGTTTATGGACTCATAGAATGCATCGAAGCGCTCAAAATCTTCCACGTTCGCCGCAAATATGCAAAGGAACATCCTGTTCAGACCGACCAACCAGCGCTGGAACAAAAAGAACCAGCATCAGAACCCGAAGAAAAACCAGCCGAAATCGCTGAAGCGGAAGAAGTGAAAGACGAGGAATAAAACGAAAATTCACATAAAGAAAAAGCAGGAACCACACGAGATTCCTGCTTTTTTTGTTAATTTTTATTGTTATCAGAGGGATTTTTTATTCTAATTTTACATCAGGAACGAGTGCTTCAATGTACTTGCAAAGGATGGAAATGCCTTTCACGTTTTCGCCACCTTGTGGGATGATGATGTCAGCGTAGCGTTTGGTAGGCTCAATGAATTGTTCGTGCATCGGTTTCAGCACTTCGAGATAGCGATCTACGACCATTGAAACGGTACGACCACGATCGATGGTGTCGCGCTGTATGTTTCGGATCAGCCGTTCGTCAGAATCACAATCGACAAAGATTTTCAGATCCATGATATCGCGCAATTTCTTGTTGATAAGCGTCATAATTCCTTCGATAATGATGACAGGTTTTGGCTCAACGTGTATGGTTTCGGGCAGTCGATTGCAGAGAATGTATGAATACGTGGGCTGTTCGATTGCTAATCCATTGCGAAGATCATTGATTTGCTTTGTCAGAAGTTTCCAGTCGAATGCATCAGGATGGTCGAAGTTGATGGCGTGACGCTCTTCTTCGGTCATGTGAGAAGTATCGTTGTAGTAGGAATCGAGAGGCACTACGGCAACGTAGTGGGGAGGCAGTTTCTCTACGATTTTCTTAACTACTGTGGTCTTGCCAGAGCCAGTTCCGCCAGCAATTCCAATAATTGTAACTTTGTCGTCTTTCTTTACCATGGAGTTTTATGATTTTTGGATGATTTTGAACATGTTTTTGTAGGCTGCAGCCTTCTTTTCGATAGCCAAAGGATAGGCTCTCGAACTGCTGGGCATGCGAAAGAAACGAATCTCGCGCGTGTTATAATAAAAGGTGACGTACTCTCCCACTTTTGGTTGCTGTGAGATTTGAAAATAATTGCACAAAACATCGGTCGCTTTTTGACCAGTTGTGACGATGTTTTCACACGTTGGCGCGCTATCTAAAAGCGCTGCGAGATTAGTTGGTTGAACTACTTCCAAATCTTTATCAGATGCCGTATTTTTCAGGCGTCTTACAGCCGTAGCTGTATCAAATAGACCTATCTTTTGCTGAGTTAGAAACGCAACGATGTCATCTAAGCGAAAAGTCTTTGATTTTAGGTCAACAAAGTGGTCTTTGTCGTTAAAAAAGATAAGTCCCATGATGCGCCACATGTCGTTTGTGAAATTAGGATAATAAAACGGCATGCACCATCGCTTTTCTGCTGGCGGAAAACTGCCAAGCATAATCGTCTTGCACTGGTTTGGCAAGAACGGACGGAAAGGATGATTTTCTATGGGAATGGTTGTCATGTGTTTACATGAAAAGACATCGGATGAAAAAGAGGAGGTTGTGTTGCTGATTAACCTTTTTTCTTTTTCATCCGATGCCTTTTGTTTGAACGAAACGATGATTTATTGAACTTCTTTTACGAGATAAACGAGGACGGGCAAGTGGTCTGAGAATCCGTCTTGCCAAACACCACTCGAAGTTGTACGTTTCGGACCACCTTTGTATTTGCCTTCGGTCTGCATCATATAGTCACGACGGAAGATTTCTGGGCGGAAATATTTCAAAGTGCTGAAATCTTTTGCGTCTTTCTTATTGAGCATATTCGATGTCATTACAATCTGATCGAAAAGATTCCATCCACCATTGTAAGTCAGTGTTCCAACACCTTTCTTTACAAGAATATTATACCAAGGATTGTAAAGTCCGCCAACCTCAACATCTTCTATATTTGCATGCGCGCCAAGAGCGGTAGTCATACTCTTGTTTACAGGATCGTCGTTCATGTCGCCCATAATCATAATCTTAAGATTTGGATTTTCAGCGAGCAGATTGTCTTTGATAACGCGTACTTGCTTACCTGCAAGTTCACGATAGTAAGATCCAGCGCCACGACTTGGCCAGTGGCAAACAATCACTGCGATTTCCTCGCCAGCGAGTTTACCTTTCACAGTAAGGAATCCGCGCGTTGCATGTGCAGAATCTTCTGGCAATTCGTAAACATAAGGATAGAGATGAGCGTCGGTCACCTCGAAGAGTTGTGGATTGTAAATCAAAGCGCAATCGATACCACGTTGGTCTGGTCCTTCGATGTGAACGTATTGATAATTGCGCGCTTTCAGTGGTTCTTGACTGCAAAGATCGCGCATTACGTTATCGTTTTCAACCTCACTCAAACCAATAATTGCGCAGCCGATATTAGGAAGCTGATCAGTTCCCATATCAGCGAGAACACGTGCCATGTTTTTGAGTTTGTGGGTATATTTCATGCCATTCCAATGGTATGATCCATTTGGCAAATACTCATAATCGTTTTTGCCTTCGTCATGACAAGTGTCGAATAAGTTTTCTTGATTGTAGAATCCGACGGCGTAAACCGCGAATTTCTTCTGTGCGCTGGCAGTAGATATAATAGCGCAGAAAAGGATTAATAAAAAGATGTAGCGTTTCATACGATTTAGAATTTTTGCAAATATCGTAATTTAATTTGAATAAAACGCATGAAAGTCTAAAAAAATAAGAAAAAACCTTTTAATTATTAAATTAAAAAAATTATCTTTGCACCAAACTATATTATTTATTAAACACCAACTAATATTATGCAACAAAAGCTGAAACTAGCCCTTTTGCTTCTCTGTTTCGCCTCGTTTGCTTATGCACAGACAGACGACACTGAGGGGCAGAAAGCAAAGCAGATGGACGCGTCGGCGTTTACATTCTCAGAAGCGCAGCTCGGTGAAGACGATGACATGTCGCAGAATGTGACTATTCTGAACTCAACGAGCAATGTTTATGCCTCTGAAGTGGGATTCCTTTTCTCGCCCGTCAGATTCCGTTATCGTGCTTTCAATCAGAAGTACAATGACATTTACATCAATGGCACACAGATGAATGACATGGAATCAGGTCAATTCCGTTATTCACTTGTCGGCGGTTTGAATCAACAGACAAAGAATGCTGAATTTGCTTTGCCATTCGAGAGTAACAATTTCTCTATGCCAGCGATGGCAGGTAGTAACAACTACAACTTCCGCGCAGGAAGTATGGCTGCAGGTCACCGCATTACGCTCAGCGCTGCTAATCGTAACTACACGCTGCGTGGCATGTACACCTACGCTTCAGGTTTCAACGATAAAGGATGGGCAGTCGCTGCCAACGTCACTTATCGATGGGCACATCGCGGATACGTAGAAGGAACTTTCTACAACGCTTTGTCGTATTTCTTGGGCGTACAAAAGAAATGGGAAAACGGTCACTCACTTTCTCTTTCTACATGGGGAAACCCAACAGAACGCGCATCGCAAGGCGCAGCAACCGATGAAGTTTATTGGCTTGCAAACGACTATTATTATAACCCTTATTGGGGATATCAGAATGGTCACATGCGAAACTCACGCGTCATCAACGATTTCCAACCTTCTGCTATCTTGACTTGGGACTGGGATATCGATGACAGAACCAAACTGACCACTTCTTTGTTTGGTAAATATAGTATGTATAAGAGTACTCGTTTGAATTATAACGGTACCGACAATCCACAACCAGATTATTGGAAGAATCTTCCGAGCAGTTACTACGATGTTTCTGACCCAACAAACACCTACTACCGCAACCAAGACGCAGTAGATGCTTGGCAAATGTCGTACGACTATTGGACTGCACGAAAAGAAAATCGCCAAATCAATTGGGATCGTCTTTATTACTCAAACAAACAAGCTTCAATCGCAGGCGTTGACGCTCCTTATTATGTTGAAGCAAAACACAACAACCACCTTACCTTGAATCTTTCTACAACAATGAGCAAGAAAATTGGTAAGACTGGTACTTGGAACCTCGGTGCATCATTCGCTCAGAACAAGGGTATGCACTACAAAACCATGCAAGACTTGCTTGGCGCAACAATCTTCCACAATCTTAATACTTACGCACTCGGAACTTATCCAATGGGTAGCGACTACGTTCAGTATGACCTGAACACCGCTGGCACAAATAATAAAGGTGCGCTTGTTTACGAAGGCGACAAATTCGGTTACGACTACGACATTCGTCTGCGTAAAGGAATGGCTTGGACAAACTATTCAGCTTCATTAGGCGCATGGCACTATATGATTGCTGGTCGATTTGGCGTTCAAGGCATTCGTCGTTACGGTCACATGCGTAACGGTATGTTTGCCGATAACTCATTCGGTGCAAGCAGAACAGCACACTTCGGTGACGGTGGCGCAAAAGGTAGCATCACTTACACCGCTGGACACGGACATACATTCTCTATTGGAATGGGTTACGAGTGGAATGCTCCTAAAGCAACAACCGTTTTTGCAGCTCCTGAATTGAACAACGACTTCGTTGAGCACCTGCAAAACGAGCATGTCTTTAGCAGCGATTTCTCTTATCAATACAATGGCGCTTGGATGCGCGCAAACTTGAGCGCATACTATAGCTATCTCGACCACGTAACTGAATGGCAAAACTTCTACTACGACGATGTTAACTCATTCACTTACGTTTCTATGACTGGTATTCAGAAGAAATATTATGGTGTAGAACTTGGTTTGACTTTCAAACTCACCTCTGCACTCGACCTGAATGCTGTCGGAACTATCGCAGAAGCAAAGAATGTAAACAACGCACACGTTCGTTATCTTAACTCAACACAAGCAGAATACACCGACGACATCGTTATGAATAAAGGTATGCGCGAATCAGGCACACCACTCACCGTCGGAAGTCTTGGATTGAGTTATCACCAAGGTGGTTGGTACATCGATCTCAACGGAAACTACTACGATCGCATCTACCTCTCATACTCACCGAGCTACCGTTATCAAGGAACGCTCACAACAATGAACGCAGCAACACAAGACCTCTACATCGATCCTAACACAGGCGAATTCCGCAACGTTCCAGCACAAGCAAAAGGACACGGCGGTTTCATGCTCGACGGTTCAATCGGACGCAGCATCCGTCTGCACAGAGGTTCTCTCTCAATCAATCTCATGGTTACCAACATTCTCAACAACCGTAAGATTGTCACAGGTGGTTACGAGCAAAGCCGAAGCGATTATACTGTACGCGCAGATGGTACACTCAACAACACACGTGTTTACAAGTTCACTCAGAACCCGAAAAAATACTACGCATTCGGTACCAACGGAATGCTTAACATAGCATACAAATTCTAACCACATACCGATATGAAACATCTAAATTATTTATTTATAACCCTCATCTGCATCCTTTTCGCTTCATGTATGGGTGAAGATTATGCAGATCCAGCCAATATTGACAATCCTTACGGCAATAACGAAATCCACGACACAAACGTCGTAACCATCGCTAAGCTGAAAGAGATGTACAAAACCGTGCTGAACACTGACTATCGCGACGGACAAAGTTACACTCAAGTAACCGACGACGTGAAAATCAAAGCATACGTCACAGGTAACGACGTACAAGGAAACCTCTACAACGAAATCGCTGTTCAAGACAGCACTGGCGCCATCATCATCGCCATCGCACAAGGAGGTATCTTCGGTTATCTGCCTGTTGGAACCGAAATCCTCGTCGATCTGAAAGACCTCTACATCGGAAACTACGCGATGCAACCCGAAATCGGAACACCTTACACCAATTCAAGCGGCAATACATACGTCAGCCGTATGAGCCGTTTCCTCTGGCAAGACCACTTCCGCATCACTGGCAAAACAGCAACCATCGAACCTGAAGTATTCACTACTGGATCTAAGAAAACTACATGGAGTCTCGATGACGATGCAGCCAAACTCGGAATCATCAAGAACGTTTCTTTCAAAGGCATCACGCCTATCTCAATGTATGCCGATCCTGCAGGAAAGACATCTGTTAGCTGGTACTTCAACGAGCAAGGTACAGACGTCATGGTTTACACCAGTCCTTACTGCGACTTCGCAAGCAACAAGTTGCCACAAGGAAAATGTAACATCACAGGTATCGTAAAACGCTATAACAAAAAATGGGAATTCATCATTCGTTCGATTGATGACGTAGAAGAATTATAAAAAACAAAGTACGATAAAAACAATGAAAAAGTTAATCTATTCTATGCTGGCAATGGTAATGGCTGCATTCACCCTGACCAGCTGCGAGGATGTCCCCGCACCTTATGACAAGCCGAGCTATAACGACGGCATCTACATCAACGAGACTCTCGTTTCTGATTTTGGACCTTTCACAGCCTATACTACTAACGAAGGAAAAGTAGAATGGACTGCTACTACTTACGGAGCTACAGCAAAAGGAAGCGGATACGACGAAAACAACAAGGTCGTTTACTACGACGGAACCGCATGGCTCGTTTCTCCAACGCTCGACCTCAGCGAAGAAGACAGCGTACAGGTTTCTTGGGATCAAGCTATCGCTTACGCAAAACCTGCTGACCTTATGTACGAACACCATGAACTGTATATCAGCACCGACTACGTACAAGGCAATGACCCAAGCACCGCTACATGGACGAAACTCAGCTTCCCAATCTCAAGCGACGACCACACAGGAAAGAACTACGACTTCTCACGTACAGGTATCACGCTTTCTTCACCTTATATGACAGAAAACGTAACGCTCGCACTTAAATACACCTCAACATCTACATCGTCCAGCACATGGGAAGTAAAGAACTTCCTCGTAATGCGCGGTGGTTACACTGCAAGTTCTACTGGTGACGACGAAGGTTCTACATGGAAGAAAACTACGAAGATTGCTGACGGCGTTTACGCTATCGCAGCTAACACCTCTGGTTCTTCTTACGCTGTTGCTCAAGCATTGACTGGCAACTATGGTTATCTGCAATACAGCGAAGGTACAGTAAGCGACAACCTGCTTTCACCTGTAAAAGACAACAATAAGTTCACCTTCAAGTCTGTATCTGGTGGTTACACTATCCAAGACGCTGATGGTTACTACGTTTACATGACTGGAACTTACAATAGTTTCAACCGTTCATCATCACTGCCTGAATCAGGACACATTTGGACTGTTACATTCAACGCAGACGGAACAGCAAATATCAAGAACAACGCTACAAGCAAGACTATCCAATTCTCAAGTCAGTACAGCAGCTACGGAGCATACAGCTCAGTAACTAACACATTGCCATGTCTCTTCAGCGAAGAAGGTGGCGAAGGTGGTAGCACTGACGTTGGAACTGGTGATGGTACAAAAGACAATCCTTACACTGTAGCGCAAGCACTTGCACTTATCAATGCACTTGATGCAGATGTTAAGAGCGATGAGTTCTATGTAAAGGGTATCATTTCATCTATCAAAGAAGTTTCTACTTCTTACGGAAATGCAAACTACTACATTTCAGACGATGGCACTACAAGCAACCAACTGTATGTATTCCGCGGACTCTATCTCGACAACGTTAAATTTACATCAACTGATCAGATTCAGACAGGTGACCAAGTTGTTATCCTCGCTCAAGGCGTTAACTACAAAGGCAACACTCCTGAACTTGCACAAGGTAACTACATCGTTTCATTGACAAGAGGTGGAAGTGGCAGTGGTTCAACAACTGGTGACGGAAAGACTGCTGCAACTGCTCTTACAGCAACACAGGCTGCTGAAATCGCTGCTGGTCTTAGCAGTGGTTCAAACTCTGACCAACAATACTATATTAAGGGAACCATTTCCAACATCAAATACGAATATAGCGCACAATACGGAACAGCTACATTCTATATTTCTGAAGACGGAACAAGCAAAACATTCTGCTGCTACTCTCTCTTATACTTCAACAACAAGAGTTGGGTAGATGGTGACACACAAATTAAAGTTGGCGATGAAGTAGTTGTTTATGGTTACATTACAAACTACAACGGAACTTACGAAACCGCTTCAAAGAAGGCTTACCTGTATTCACTCAATGGGGCAACGTCATCAAGCGGCAGCAGCACTGGAGGCAGCACTGGTTCATCGAGCTCATTCACACGCAGCGTTAGCGGCACAACCCTTACCTTTACAGGTTCAGGTAGTGGAAGCAAGAGCGTAACTATCGATCTCAACGCACAAGGTTGGTCAAACACACAAGCTGTTACAAGCGCAACTGCTGACGGAGTAACCTATACGTTCGACAAAGGTGAAGGTTCTAACGAACCAAAATATTACACCGCAACGAAGGGTGTACGTATGTATGCAAAGAACACACTCGCCATCTCAGGCGTTAGCGGAACTATCGCTAAAGTTGTTATGACTTGCGACTCATACAACGGCACTGACTACGTAGGTAATGAAACCGCAACAGGAACTGGTAGCGGTGGATCATTCACTTTCACAAATGAACATTCAGCAGCAACTGGTGGAACTCAACTGCGTGTTCAGAAAATCACAGTTTACTACGATTAATTTTCTAATTCGTAATAAATAACATCATTTGGAACGCTCGCGCACACGCGCGGGCGTTCCTTTTTTTATTATTATATATGCGCGCGTAACGAGAAAAATCACGACAAATATTTTGCGCGTTGCAAAAAAATGCATAACTTTGCACCCCAAAGCGAATAAATAAACACAAAATAGAAAAATGAAAAAAGGAATTCATCCCGAAAACTATCGTCCTGTTGTCTTCAAAGACATGTCTAACGGCGATATGTTCCTCACTAAATCTACTTGCAAGTCAAACGAGACTGTAGAATTCGAAGGAGAAACTTATCCAGTCGTTAAAGTAGAAATCTCAAACACCTCTCACCCATTCTATACAGGTAAGAGCACACTCGTCGACACCGCAGGACGCGTCGACAGATTCATGAATCGCTACGGTAAAATCAAAAAATAAAACCGTACGACATTGCGCCAGAACAGTAACTCAGCGAAATACCATCGCAGACTGTCGTGGCGCAAAATTCTTTTTCATACACCCAAAAAGTGAGAGGTGCGAACGATTCACAACAATGTGAGCGGACGCACCCTTATTTTTTTTATAAATACCAACGACAACTATCATGAAAAAACTGCAATTCTTACCACTGCTCATCTCCGTCGCGCTTTTCTTTGCTGCATGTAGCAGCGATGACGATCCAACGCCTTACACGCCGACGAACAAAACAACAACTACTACCAACAACAACCGAAACATCGTCAGCGGAGATTATCCTAGCGAAATAACTCGCCTCGAATTCCCTCACGTAACCAACAACGGCCACAGCCTCGTCGTCGTTCACTACGCTGCCGAAGATACTAAAGGCAACAGCGCAGTAAACTACAGCATTGAATGGGACTACCAAATCCACGCGCAACGCTGGTCGTGTTTCCAAATGTATAAAAACAACGCCATCAACAACGGCGTTGGACGAACGGTCAACACGCAACAAGAAGGCTACCCTAACGACGAAGATCTCCCTTCACAGTACCAGTTCACCAAAGACCCATACTGGAACACTGGATACGATCATGGTCACATCATCGCATCGTACGACCGACAGAACACAGCAGAAGCCAATCGCCAAACATTCTTCCTGACGAATATGCAACCGCAAAATAATACTTTCAATGCTGGTGTTTGGGCAAATATGGAGGCAAAAGTGCGTGCTTGGAACACAGACAATTTCCGCGATACGTTGTATGTTTGTCGTGGAGGCACCATCGACGACGAGAATTTAATCATCACCTATCTTGGTTCAGGCGACAACAAAATTCCTGTGCCCAAATACTTCTTCATGGCAGTGCTTTGCAAGAACTCAAACGGCTATAAAGCGCTCGGATTCTGGATTGAGCACAAAGGAAACACGGCAACCGATCTCACACCTTACATCGTCAACATCGCAACGCTTGAGCAGAACACTGGACTTGACTTCTTCTGCAACTTGCCAGACGACATCGAAAAAACTGTCGAGAACGCATCCGTTGACAACATCAAGAAATCTTTCGGATTTAAATAAACAATCCTACCCTATTTCGTGTAGAATTTTTCTACATTACACACAACAAAAACGGCAACCGCCATTTGGCGATTGCCGTTTATTATTTTCACGAATCGATTAGTCGTTCGTTTCGTTTTTCTTATTCGGTTGCTTTTGCAGCATAGCCTGTACGAGTGAGATAGAAGTAGTCGATTTCAGCATCGTTCTGCATATCGCCTTCAAATTTCCAAGCGTAACCCTGATTGTCGATTTCGCTCAACAAGAAGTTCTCGTAGTAGCAAATCATCGTACGATTAGGATAATAGATGTAGATGTCGCCAGTCGAACGATTTACATCCCACGTAAAAGCAGTTGTTTCTTGTGTTCCGTCAGTGTAGTAGTCGGTCTCTGAACCCGTACCACCATAACTGTAGTCGTTAGTTTGTGCAAATACCATGTCAACTTCCATCGTTTCATTTACAAGTGTACCATTGTCATCGGTATATTGCGCATTCAGAGTGCCGCTCCATGCACCATCCACAGCCTGAGCAATCGCCAGAGGAATGTCTTCATCATAATAACCAGGTTCGTCCCATGGATCGTGATCATCACAACTGGTCAACATGGTGCTCGCAAATAGAGCAATCGCGATAAAAGATAAAAACTTTTTCATAATGTTATGTCTGTTTGGTGAATAATTTCTTGCTGCAAAGATAAGTTAAAACTTGTGATTCGCAATAGAAAAAAACATATTTCGTCGTAGGAAAAAACCTATTCCTTTAAGGATTTTCCCTAAATAAACCAAAAATTCTTTGCACCATAAGTTTTTTCGTTTATCTTTACACTCACAAAACATTGACTTACAAGCAACAAACAACATGAAAACCATTTACGACTTTACAGTTAAAGACAGAAAAGGCAAAGATGTATCTCTCAAAGAGTACCAAAACGAAGTGCTACTCATTGTGAATACTGCAACAAAGTGTGGCTTTACGCCTCAGTATGAAGAACTCGAAAAATTATACGAGCGCTATCATAAAGAGGGATTCGAAATACTCGATTTTCCTTGCAATCAATTCGGACAGCAAGCACCTGGACCAGACGAACAAATCCACGAATTCTGCAAACTAAACTACGGAACAGAATTCCCACGCTTTAAGAAAATCAAAGTAAATGGCGAAGACGCTGACCCATTGTTCGTCTTTCTAAAACAGCAAAAAGGCTTTGCAGGATGGGATATGGAGCATCCAATAGCACATATCCTCGACGATATGCTCGCAAAGCAAGACCCTGACTATCAGCAGAAACCTGATATCAAATGGAACTTCACAAAATTCTTAATCGATAAACGTGGAATCGTTGTCGCACGCTTCGAACCAACAACAAAAATCGAAGTAATCGAACAACAAATCCAGCAACTTCTACACGCATAACACACAAAACTTCATGGCAAACCAACACGTTAAATGCCTCATCATTGGCTCTGGACCTGCAGGATACACTGCCGCCATCTACGCAAGCCGCGCTAATCTTTCGCCTGTGCTGTTCTGCGGACTGCAAACAGGTGGACAACTGACGCAGACCACTGTAGTAGAAAATTTTCCTGGCTATCCGCAAGGCGTCGATGGCTTCCAGATGATGGCAGACCTGCGTCAACAAGCCGAAAGATTCGGCGCCGACATTCGCGAAGGACTCATAACCAAAGTCGATTTCAGCCAACCGCCCTATCAACTCACAACAGATAGCAACGAAACGCTGCTTGCCGACACCGTCATCATCGCTACTGGCGCCAGCGCAAAGTATCTCGGGCTGCCCGACGAGCAGAAATACAACGGTCAAGGCGTAAGCGCCTGCGCTACTTGTGATGGTTTCTTCTATCGAAAGAAGACCGTTGCGGTCGTAGGCGGTGGCGATACAGCTTGCGAAGAAGCGCTCTACCTCGCTGGTCTATGCAAAAAAGTTTATCTCATCGTGCGCAAACCATTCCTCCGCGCATCAGATGTGATGCAGCGTCGCGTGAAAGAAAACGACAAAATAGAGATTCTCTTCGAGCATAACACGCTCGGGCTCTACGGCGATAACGGTGTTGAAGGCGCACACCTCGTAAAACGCAAAGGCGAAGCCGACGAACAGCGCTACGATTTGCCCATCGACGGATTCTTTCTCGCCATTGGGCATAAGCCAAACACCGATATCTTCAAACAATGGTTAGAACTTGACGAAACAGGTTACATCAAAACCATCGACGGAACACCTAAAACAACAGTCAAAGGCGTCTTTGCAGCAGGCGATTGCGCCGATCCAGTCTATCGACAAGCCATCGTCGCAGCTGGAAGCGGATGCAAGGCAGCTCTCGAAGCAGAGCGCTATCTTCAAAACATGCAATAAAAACCATTCAAATCCTTACAAATCATGAAAAAAACATTGATGTTTTTCATTGCCATCTGCATGGCAACAACATTTGCCACAGCGCAAACCGACAATCAGAAAGACGACCTCGCACAAGAACTCTCAGCCGTTCTGCTGGCACGGGAATACGTTGCAGAAATCAATGAAGTAGATGTACGAGGACAACGCTATCGCGGACGTCACGATCGCGATAAAGTAATCATCCACGGCGACCAAATACAAGTGGATATCCCTACAACCGCAATGCAAACAAACAACAACGGCGGATACGGTGCAGGTATAAACCTCAACTATATCGGCACAATCAAAAAATACAACGTTAAAGAGCGCAAAAACGGCACGAAAACCGTAACCTTCACCGTTAAATCCGACGAAGGAACGCACTACTTTACGATGAACGTATTCAAGAACGGCACCTACGATCTCAGCGTTCGCGGATTGATGAACACAACCATTCTCGGCGTCATCCGCTACGAACTCAAACCTGGATCACTCAGTCCGCTCCCGCAAAAATTCTAAACCGAACATTGCTCCACACACAAAACGCTTGCATCACACTGCAAGCGTTTTTTTATTGCATAAGAAATAGAGTTTTAAGAAAACTTTACAAAATTTAACTACGCTTTTTCGCCGTTTTTTAACATTTGATTTAACATTCGTTTGCACTTGAGCGGCTCATTTCTAATGCACAAATTTTTGCCGTTTTTCAATGAATTTTTGTCACAACTCAACGCCCGAAATGTTAAAATGATAGATTTATGCAAAAAATATACGCATTTTTAACATTTTTCCGCGCAAAACAGCCAATTTTTGAACGTCAATTTTCGCGAAAAAGCATTTGTTAAAAAAGTTAAATGATATAAGATAGAAAATTATCTCACGTGAGATAGATTTCTAAAGCGCCCATTTACGACTCGTAAACAGCCTTTTTGCATCCGTAGTCCACATAAAACCCTCAAAAAAATCGCAAAAAACGCACTTTTTTTTCGCGTGAAATAAAATTTTAACAAATAAAACTTAACATTTTTAACAATCTTTGACACGCCGATTTAACACTCTTTTTTAACACTTTTTGCGTGCCTGATTTTTCGCTTTTTTGTGGACTATTTTCGAATATGTCCACCTTGCTTCGCTGGCGCAAGGCAATGGGGAAGGGAACTAAGTCTAAAACGATTAGATTTTTTATAAGACTTTAATCAAATCGACTACAAAATAATTTGAATTATAATAAATTATTTATATTTGCAACATGGAAAAGGTAATTAGAATAATAGAAGTGATATTGTTAATAGTTGGATTTGTTTGTTTGCTATTTGATCATCCAATTATTGCAAGTATATTATTAGTGTTGTTTTTATTGTCAGTTGTTTTGTTTGCATTTCTTTGCACTGCCATTCAATATGGATTTGACAACAAAGACGCTGGTTGGACTCCGGAAATAATTCACATGCCTTCACCCGATGAACAAAATATTCAAGATAGTAGCGAACAGTTTGTTGAAGATAGCACAGAAACTAAATCTGACGTACAATGAAGTCAATATCATTGTTTACTATCTTCTCATTCCGTTGACGTGGACAATCCTTGTCGATTGTATCATCAAATTGCCTGTTGCGACTCCACTACTTATCGCTATTTGGTTAATTATTTTAATCAAAGAGCATAAGAGATTTCGGGAGTGGTGCGATGAGATTTTTGAGAAATCAGTTAGATTTTTACTTTGGTTTCGTTGCATCGGTTGGAATTATATAGTAAGTTCGGTTATCATTTGCGTTGTAATTCCAATTATCGTTTATATTCTATTGTTTTTCATGATATTTTAGTCTCATCAACGATGTTGTTGAAGTTGCGTTATGGCTTATGAAAGTCATAAGGGGAAGTCATATCGCGATTTTTCGTGTTTCTAAGTTTTATTTCGCGTGCGTTTTCGTTTTTTTCTGCACAAAAAAAAATTTTTTCTTGCTCTTCGCGCGCGAACATTTATATATAAAAATCGCGATAAAATGGGGAATTTTTGAATAAGTGAAGAAAGCAACTTAATTTTTCGTGTGGAATTTTCTTTATTATAAGTGAAAGCAATTTTTAATTAAAACGAAAAAAATTATGTTTAGAAACAAGTACACATTGAAATTCAATCATGAAGCAGACAGAAAGTGGTATGTTGATTTACCTAATTGGCCATTTTCGCACCACAATTTGATGATGGTTGCAGGCGCAGACGACTTGTGCGCGTTCCTATCCGACGATGATGAGAGCGTAACGGTTGAGGTTATTCCTTCGAGATCGCCGCTCGACTTGGAGGGTTATACTGAATTATGCCAGAAAGACTGCGGTCTGACGACGGGTTCTACGTATGATGTCGTCAATCTTGACGGTTTTAAGCGCGACATCTGGCTTTGTCCCGTCACGCTGTTCGTGCTTGGACACTATCCCAAGTATCTTTACATCAAGAAGGCGGCATAGTTGCTTCCAAAATGTTACAAAAGGGGATGAAGTGGGCATTATCTGCCCACTTTTTTCGTGTAGATTCAAAAAATATTTGATTTTTTCGAAAACATTTGTTTACCTTCGTCTCAATCGCGGTATATTATTGCAGAATCACAAAACAAACGACTATGAAACGATTACGCTATTTCCTATTTATTATCCTATCGGTTGCCGTCAGCGGTTGCACGAAACAGCAGGCTGGCGCTTGCGAAAACGAAGTGGATGCGCGATGCAGCTGTCCGCCGATGGTGAAGATTGTGCCATGCAACACGTTTTCGGTAGCTGAAGCACAGCAGATTAGAGATCATCTTCAGGCATTCCGCCAACGCTATTTTGCGCAAGATTCCGACACATTTATCACGATTGCAGAGCCAGTTCAACTGGACAAAACGCTGATGAATAAAGGTGCGACGCGCTTTTCTGCGCCAAAAATTTTGAATCTGCTGCAAAAAAATCGCGATAGTAATGAAATCGTCATCGCGTTGCTGCACAACGACATTTCAACGAATAAAAACAGTCGCGATTGGGGCGTCTTGGGACTCAGTTATCGCGGTCGATGCGTTTCGGTTGCTTCGACTTATCGCGTGAAAGAGAAGGCAGAATTTTGGAAAGTCGTTGCCCACGAACTCATCCATGCATACTGCAATTATGGGCATTGTCCCGACGATAATCCTGCGTGCATAATGAAAGACGCGAAAGGTCATCCGAACTTGAAAAAGCAGCACGGACTGTGCGAAACTTGTCAAAAGAATTTGCTGAAATAAACTACTAAATTTTTTCCTTCTTTTCCCTATTCCAGTTTTTTCTGTAAATTCTTTAAGCGTTTGACGGGCGTTAAACCGCAGGAGTATCGCGCTACGAGTAGCGGAGTGTGAGATAATTTTCTCGCACGCGCGTATGCGCGTACTTTTATTATATATTATAGGCGGAAAGATTTGCAAAAAATCGCGATAAAATGGGCGATTTTTGAAAAAATGATTGTGGAAGAAAATTATAAAAGACAGCGATTGATTTTCTAAAAAAGCTCGATAAAACTTGTCAAAAAACGCGATGAAACTTGTCAAAAAACGCGATGAAATGGTCGTTTTTTGACTCTTTAGCGAGGTCCCACGAGCTAAAAAATCGGGAATTTTTGAATAAAAAAGGAAAAAACGGGAGTTAAAATTGCATTACACGCCTTCGCGAAGGAAATCGAATGCTTCTTTGATTGTTTCTTCGCTGGTTTGCCAATCGATGAGCGGCTGCTCGATGGATTTAAGCACGACTAATCGGATTTGGTTTTGCACGTTTTTCTTGTCGGAACGCATGAGTTGGAGCAGTCGGTCGTAGTCCTTGCATTCGATTGTTGCAGGATGGAAATTCTCTTGTATGAATTGCAAAGTCTGGCGCATGTCATCGACGGGAAAAGCACACTCAACTACGCTCAGATAGAGCGCGCAAACCATTCCCCAAGCGACGGCTGTGCCATGCGAAAGATGCTGCTGGCGCTCGCGTGCCAGCGCTTCGAATGCGTGGGCAAACGTGTGACCGAAGTTGAGCGCGTGACGCAGATTCAGATCGCACACATCCTGAGCAACAAAACGCTCTTTTACCGAAATCGATTGCCATAAAAGCGACTCGTCGATGGCGTCAACGCCGCCAGAAAGCAATGCAGTCCACAGTTTTCGGTCGCCGATTAAGCCATGCTTAAGCATCTCTGCAAGACCGTCGGACAGCTGCTCCGCGTTGAGCGTTTGCAAGAAACGCAGATTGATCACAACGCCATCGGGATGGCGAATCACACCAATCAGATTCTTTTTTCCGTTGAAGTTAATCGCCGTTTTACCACCCCACGCCGCATCTGTCATCGATAGCAGCGTCGTTGGCACATTTAGCACGCGCATCCCACGCTTAAACGTTGCTGCCGCCAGTCCACCAACATCGCAAACCGCGCCACCCCCCACGCAAATCAATGCATCGTCGCGCGAAGCATTGGCTTTGTCGAGCCAATCCCATAGAAGCGCGAGCGTATCGAGCGTCTTTGCCGATTCGCCTGCAGGCAGAACAAAAATGGGGAACTGCAAATCGGCTGCCACAAGCGGCAGACATGCGTCGCGCGTTTGTTCATCTACGACGACAAACCATCGATTGCACGCCATCGATTGCATAGCCGAAGCGAGTGTTTTATAGCGATTTACAACGTTAGTCATGGTTGCGAAATTAAAGAAAAATCTCTTTTTTTCACAAAAAACAATAAACCTTTTTGCGTTTTTCGCGTCAAAAAAGTAAGAATATTATAATATAATAAGGTATATTACACGGAATTCCAACTTTATGAGACAACTAACAACATTATTCTGCCTCGTATTTTTTCCTCTTTTTATTTCCGCGCAAGACGCACGCGTTACGGGAAAAATTATCGACCGCGACACGAAAGAACCAGTAGAGCTCGTTACCGTTCAATTGCTTAACCCTGACAGCACATTTGTTGTGGGTAGTTTGACCGATGAAATGGGCAATTTTTCGATTAAACGTGAAAAAAATAAGCCATATATACTTCGTTTTTCGAGCGTTGGTTACGAGACGCTCACCAAGAACGTGAAATCATCCAGCGACAGCATTATCCACCTCGGCGAAATCATCTTCGGAAGCGACGCGATTATGCTGAAAGGAACGACAGTGACTGCTCAGGCGGCGAAAGTTGTTGTGAAAGAAGACACGTTTGTGTACAATTCTTCCGCGTATCGCACGCCCGAAGGATCGGCGGTTGAAGAGTTAGTGAAGCGATTGCCTGGTGCGCAAGTGGATGACGATGGAAAGATTACCATCAATGGTAAAGAAGTGAAAAAAATTCGCGTGGACGGCAAAGAATTTATGACGGGCGACACGCAGACTGCATTGAAAAATCTCCCTACTTCGATCATCGATAAAATTAAAGCATACGACGAAAAAAGCGATCTTGCACGTGTGACGGGCATCGACGACGGTGAAGAGCAAACAGTTCTTGACTTCGGAATAAAACCAGGCATGAACAAGGGTGTGATGGCGAACGTAGATGCGGGAATTGGTACGCACAGTCGGTATGCGCTGAAAGGCATGGGAGCGGTGATGAAAGACGATTTGCGCGCGATGATCTTCGCAAACGCCAACAACGTCAACGATATGGGATTTCCTGGAGGCGGTGGACGAGGTCAGTTTGGACGCGGTCAGAATGGTCTGAACACTGCAAAGATGATTGCAACCAACATCAACTACGAAAAGAAAGACACGCTTCGCATCGACGGAAGTCTGCGTTGGAATCACCGAAATGGCGATACGCGCGCCATCAGTTCTACGGAAAATTTTGTTAGTACAAGTGGCGCATTTTCGAATAGCATAAGCCAGACGAACACGAGAAGCAATTCTTGGAATGCTCAAGCACGCTTGGAATGGACGCCAGACTCGATGACGAATATCATGTTTCGCCCTTCGCTGAGTCTATCTTCATCGGATAGCAAATCATCGAACCACTCTGCGACTTACAACAGCGATCCCTACGATTTTGTTGATGACCCATTGAGCGCGGAAGCCATTGAGACGCTGCGCCAAGCCGACCAGATGGTGAACCAACAGCAACGCACGTCGATTTCGTATAGCGATTCGAAAAGTGCGAATGCGATGTTGCAATATAATAGAAAGTTGAATTCGAAAGGTAGAAACGTTACTTTGCGCACCGATCTTAGTTATTCGAAGGGCAAAAGCCGCTCGCTGTCGCTGAATAACGTGCATCTTTATCAAGTGAAAGACGCGTTTGGCAATGATTCTACTTATCAAACAAATCGCTATAACGAAACACCAACGAAAAATTGGAGTTATGCGCTGCAAGCAACCTACAGCGAGCCAATCTGGAAAGCGACGTTCTTGCAATTCCGCTATAAGTTTACGTACAGTTTTAGCAAGAGTGATCGCGCAACTTATGACTTTAGCAACGTAGATGCCGATCTTTTCGGTGATCTTGTGCCTGTTTATCGCGACTGGAACAGCTATACAAGTCGCTTAAACAACGACTTAGATTCGTATTACGATAACGACCTGAGCCGATTCTCACAATATAAAAATTACACGCACGACTTTGAAGTTTTGTTGCGCTTCATTCGAGATAAATATCGCTTGAATTTCGGTTTTCTCGTGCAGCCACAGCGCTCTCACTTCGAGCAAGACTATCAGGGAATAAAGACTGACACCGTCAGAACAGTGGTTAATTTTTCTCCTACATTTGATTTCCGTTATCGATTCAATAAGATAAGCAATTTGCGCATTAATTATCGCGGAACAACATCGCAACCGAGCATGACAGATCTGCTCGATATTACCGACGACAGCGATCCTCTGAACATAACGAAGGGTAATCCTGGACTGAAACCATCGTTTACCAATCGCTTGCGCGTGTTCTACAATACTTATCGTGAGAAATTCCAACAGTCGTTGATGACGTTTGTGAATTTTTCTACAACCCGCAACAGCATATCCAGCAGCGTTACGTATGACGAGATAACAGGTGCGCGCACAACGAAACCAGAAAATATCAACGGAAACTGGAACGCCAATCTCGGTTTGATGCTTTCGTCGGCTGTTGATTCTGCAGGATATTGGAATATCAACACATTCACAAACGCTTCCTATAACAACTACGTTGCATATCTTGCACTTGACCAGACATCTTCGTCGGTTAAAAACACAACGCGTTCACTTTCGCTCATGGAGCGCTTGGAAGGAACTTACAGAAACGAGTGGCTCGAAATTGGTTTAGATGGATCAGTAAATTATACCCACTCACGCAATAAACTTCAATCACAATCCGATCTCGACACGTGGCAATTCTCATACGGCGGAAGCATCAATATCACCGCGCCGTGGGGCACGAGCTTCTCAACTGACTTGCACGAAAATAGCAGACGAGGCTTTAGCGATGCTGCGATGAATACAAACGAATTGGTTTGGAATGCACAAATTGCACATTCCTTCTTGAAAGGAAAACCGTTGACCGTTTCGCTACAATTTTACGACATTCTGCAACAGCAAAGCAGTATCAGTAGAACCATCAACTCGCTCCAGAGAACCGACACTGAATACAATGCAATTAATTCTTACGCCATGCTGCACGTCATTTATCGCCTGAATCTTTTCGGAGGTAGAGATGCGCGTCGCGGTGGACACGATGGACCTCCAATGGGTGGACCTGGCGGTGGCAGACGCGGTCGTGGCGGATTTGGTGGACCACCTCCTGGCGGTGGTGGATTTGGTGGACCAAGATAAACCACATGGAATAGAAACAAAAATCGGTACATTCAAAATACAGAATGCACCGATTTTTTATGTGTTATAAAGATTTATTGATTTAATTCAATAGGATTCGCAAACGTTTTATTCATCATCGTCATCGAAATCTGCGAAGAAAAAGTCGTCGGACTGCGAGAAAGCATCGAGTTGTCGGCGATCTTTTTTCGTAGGTCGTCCAGTTCCTCTCGCTCGATTAACGAAACCGCTAATTCGCGCCATCTCAAGCAGTTCGTATTGCTTGGGATCGGTGATGTTTTCGTAGATTTCGGGAACGAGTTTTGCGCCAACGCGCTGCTCAATGGGTTGCAGTACGCGAAAAGTGTAAGTCACTGGCGGTTTTTTGACGCTGATTTCGTCGCTCGTTTTAATCAAACGCGATGGTTTGACGAGCGTTCCGTTGACGCTTACACGTCCATTCTTGCAGGCGTCTGCAGCGATGGTGCGCGTTTTGAATATCCGAGCAGCCCAGAGCCATTTGTCGAGTCGCGCTTCTGTGTTCATTTTTCTGCTGTTGCGTCGCCTTTTGGAGTAGAATTAAACTTATTCATCGCGTTGTTGACGCCTTCGAGTACGAAAGTTTTAATCGCCTCGACGGCAGCATCAATCGATGGTTGCAGCGTTTGCATCTCTTGGTCGGAGAAAGCACTCAAGACAAAATCCGCTTGCGCACCTTTAGGATAGTCGTTGCCTATTCCCATGCGCAGACGAGCGTAGTTTGTGCCGATGAGTTGTTGAATATGTCCGAGTCCATTATGCGAACCAGCGCTACCACTCGCTTTGATGCGAATAGCAGCTAATGGAAGAGCGAGGTCGTCCACGCAAACCAGCAGTCGATTTTGGTCGATTTTTTCTTTTTGCAACCAATATCTAACTGCGTTACCGCTCAGGTTCATAAAAGTAGTTGGTTTAAGTAGGATAATTTTTCGTCCACGTAGCGAAGTCTGTGCTACGAATCCGTATCGTTTATCCTCGAAAACGATGTTGGACGCCTTGGCATAGGCGTCCAATATCATAAAACCGATGTTGTGTCTGGTCTCGGCGTACTCTTTACCTGGATTGCCGAGCCCGACAATCAAGTATTTATCCATTTGTGGTTGCTGTCGTTTGAAGAAAAATCGCAGCATTCTATTTTGTTAGAAACCCGAGATTGGGATTATTCTGCTGCAGGAGCTTCTTCTGTTGCGCCTTCTTCAGTCTCTTCGGCTGTGGTTTCAGCGCTCAGAGCCTGACGAGTCATCTTGATAGAGCATACAACGACGTCTTTACTTGTTGCAAGATCGAGGTTGTCGTAGTGCAAATCACCAACTTTAATGCTCTTTCCGATGCCAAGACTCGTTACGTCAACGTCGAGGTGCTCAGGGATAATTTGATAAGGAGCTGTTACGTTGATTTTACGTACAGAGAGGTTCATGCGTCCACCTTCGCGAACACCAGGAGCCAAGCCAACCAATTTCACAGGAATACCAATGGTGATTGGTTTTTGGTCGTTTACTTCGAAAAAGTCAATGTGAAGAAGTGAGTCATTAACTGGATGGAATTGTAATTCCTTCATAATAGCGGTGTGACTCTCGCCGTCGATAATGAGATTGATGACGTAGATGTGCGGAGTGTAAACAATCTTGCGCAGTTCTGACATTGGCGCAACAAAAGCCAATGCTTCTGGTTTGCCATCTTCGCCTTTTTTCTCTCCATAAAGGTTGCAAGGAATAAGTCCTTGCTTTCTAAAATCTTTAGAAGCTTTCTTTCCAAGGTCTGTTCGCTTCTGACCTGTAACTTGAATCTCTTTCATTGTTGTGTTACTCTAAATTAAATTGATGTTAATTCGCCATCACACGAGATGGTTTTGCTAAAAAAGCGCGGCAAAGGTACGATAATTCTGAAAAAAACGCAAGAAAATGTAAATTTTTCGTACAAAATAACGTGTATTTATTTGTTTTTAATGCAAAATGATTACATTTGCAATCACAATCAAAGGCGAGAGATAACACTTATTTGATATTATGATAAACCGCGAGTTGATAAGGATTAAAGTTGTTCAACTGACTTACGCCTATTACCAAAATGGCAATCACAACATGGATTCTGCTGAACGCGAATTGATGTTCAGCTTATCTAAAGCTTATGACCTTTATAATTATTTATTATTGTTGATCGTTGCCGTATCCAAAGAGATGCGCCATCGTTACAACATCGCTTCCGCGCGTGCTAATCGTGAAGAAACCGAAGCGCCATCACAGCGTTTCGTATCGAATCGCTTTGCGCTGCAGTTGGAAGACAATAAGATGTTGCAAAAATTTGTTGAAGATCAGAAGCTAACATGGGACAACGACATCGAATTTGTACGTAAAATCTGCGACATGATTGAGCAAAGCGCTATCTATCACGACTATATGCTGCTCGAAGAAACCGATTACGAAATCGATCGCGAGATTTGGCGAAAAATTTACAAGCAAATTATCCAAGACAACGACGATCTCGACGCTTTGCTTGAAGAGAAAAGTCTTTACTGGAACGACGATCGAATGGTCATCGACACGTTTGTTCTGAAAACAATCAAACGCTTTGATCCACAAAATGGTGCAGACCAAGAATTATTGCCTGAGTATAAAGATCAGGAAGACCAAGAATTCGCTCGCAAACTCTTCCGCGCAACAATTTTGAACGCCGACACCTATCAGCAATACATGAGCGAGACGTCTCGAAACTGGGACTTCTCACGTCTGGCTTACATGGATATCGTCATCATGCAAATCGCTATTGCCGAGATGATGACGTTCCCCAATATTCCTATATCTGTTACGATAAACGAATACGTTGACATCGCCAAAGTATATAGCACCAACCGAAGTGGTGGCTACATCAACGGCATGCTCGACGCCATCGCTCGTCATCTTGTTCATACAGGAAAACTGCTGAAAAAGATTGAAGAAAAATAAACTTACACAAGAATTATAAACCCCATTAACACGAATAACGTATGAATACAATGATTTTAGCAGCTCAAGCCGCCAATCAAGGCGCAGCTGGAGGCATGGGAAGTTTCTGGATTATGATGATTGCCATTTTCGCAATCATGTGGTTTTTTATGATTCGTCCACAACAGAAACGCCAAAAAGAAATACGTAATTTCCAAAACTCACTGCAAGAAGGAACTCGCGTCATCATCGGCGGAGGTATTTATGGCACAGTAAAAAAAGTAGATATTACAACTGGCAAACTCGAAGTCGAGATTTCTAAAGGCGTTGTTATCGAAGTCGATCGCAACGCAGTGTACGCTGCTCCTTCTGCAAATACTCCAGAACAACCAAATCAGAAATAAAATTTTTCTGAATGAAGATTTCGGTTAGCGATGTCTTTTCTTGGATACGACGCTTCTTTGCAAAACTTTTGACAAAAGACGCGTTGGTATTCCTATTTTGTTTGCTTCTCAGCGGTATCTTTTGGTTTGGCATTTCGCTGCAAGAGTCTTACGAAAAGGAATTCAAGATTCCCGTTAGCTTTATCAACGTTCCGAAAAATGTAGTCTTTACTTCTGCCGAAACAGATTCATTCACTATCACCGTAAGTGGTAAAGGTATGGATCTATTGACGCATGCTGCAACTGGTCACGCAGTCAAACTCGACTTTGGTAAATATGCAAACAAAGATTCGGGCAAGATAGTTGTGACCTACGCTGACGTGCAAAAACGTGTCCGTCAGTCGTTTGGCACTTCTAAGATAACGACAGCCAAACCTGATCGATTGACTTTCTATTATAACTACGGTCAATCCAAACGTGTCGCTATCAAACTGCAAGGCAAAGCAGTGCCCGACAAAAATCGTTATTTGGCTCAGGTTATTTTTAAACCAGAAAAAATTACTATCTACGCCAGTCGCAAAATCCTCGACAGCATACAATATGTGCGAACCATGCCATTGAATGTTGTCAATTTCCAAGATACAACCACAGTGCAAGTCGCTCTGAAAAGCATTCGTGGCGTGAAGATGGTGCCAAGCACAGTTAGCGTCACGCTTTGCCCAGATATTCTCGTAGAGAGCGGCATCGAAGTTCCTATCACAACCATCAACACGCCCAAAGGCGTCATTCTCCGAACGTTTCCATCTAAAGTGCGCGTGAAATTCGTGGCTGGCATAGGAAAAACACGTGCGGTTAAAGCCGACGATTTCGTGGTTGAAGCTAACTATAACGACGTTGTGGGAAATTCGGACAATAAACAAAAAAGCTGTCCGCTCACACTGCGCTCGTGGCCTAAAGAGATTAACAAACCAACGCTCGAATTGAGCGAAGTAGATTACGTCATCGAACAATAATGAAAAAGAAAATTGCAATCACAGGCGGTATCGGTACAGGAAAATCTTATGTTTGCGATTTTCTTGCCAAACGCGGAATCCAAGTCTATGACTGCGACAAAGCAGCAAAACGCTTGATGCGCGATTCGCTGGAAATACAGTCCCAACTCATCAACCTCGTCGGCGAGGAAGTTTATCAAGGCAAAATCTTGCAGAAACGCGTGCTTTCCGAATTCCTGTTGAAGTCGGACGCCAATAAGCGTGCAGTGAATGCGATTGTCCATCCTGCCGTTGCAAAAGATTTTGAAAAGTCAGATCTCAACTGGCTTGAAAGCGCTATCCTTTTCGATAGCGGTTTTGATCAATTAGTTCACTTCAATTTCGTTGTCTGCGTCACTGCACCGTTCGAAGTTCGCGTGCAACGAATTATGCAACGCGATGGCATAGACCGAAAACAAGCGCGACAGTGGATCTGCCGTCAGCTGCCCCAGCGCGAAATCGTGCATAGTTCTGATTTCCAAATACGCAACGACGGAAAACAAGACATCGAAAAACAACTCAATCAACTATTCAAAAAATTAGAAAACATATAATTTTTTCTCACAAATGGAAACAATACTTGCAATAGCAGGCAAACCAGGGCTCTATCGCCTCGTTTCACGCGGAAAAACCAACCTCATCGTCGAAGCAATCGACGAGACCCATCGTCGTTTTCCAGCGTTTAGCACCGACCGAATCACAAGTCTCGCTGATATATCTATGTATTCTGAAACCGAAGACGTGCCGCTTTGGCAAGTCCTCAAAGGCGTTGGCGACAAGGAAACAAGCAAACCATGTTCGCTAAACTATCGTAAATGTTCGGCAAAAGAACTCAGAAATTATTTCGCTGAAGTGTTCCCAGAATTCGATCGCGAGCGTGTGCACGACAGTGATATCAAAAAACTCTTGCAGTGGTACGATATACTCGTCAAAAACGGTTTCACCGATTTCGAAACTGTGCTTGCTCCAACCGAAGGAGACAACATCGACGATCGTAAAGACGACTCAACCGAAGAGTAAACCAACACAACCTTTTAGTAAAAACCACAAAATAGGAACCAGCAGCGCAGGCAGCAGGTTCAAAACCTTGCAGTCCCTAATCCTAAGCAGCTTCAATCCAGACGCCATGATAAGCAATCCGCCTACAATGAGCAGCTCTGCCATCAGGGATTCACTCACTGCTGTGCTGGAGAGCTTGGCTGTCAACCAAAACATGCCTTGCCAGCAAAACAACACAGGCGCTGCCAAAAGCATTCCTAATCCATAAGTGGAACCAAAAACGGCTGCAGAAACGAAATCCAACGTGGCGTTGGTGAAAAGAAACGTTTCGTCACCTTTTAACGCACTAATTACAGGTCCAAGCATCGACAATGGACCGATGCAGTAAAGCAATATCGCGGTGGAGAGCCCTTCTGCGAGCGACGAACGATTGCTCTGGTTTTTGTTTTTCGATCGACTATTGACCAATCGCTCGAATCTGCCATCGAGATCCATTGCAGTTCCAACCACACCGCCTATCGCCAGCGACAGAATGAACAGCACTGGATATTCGCTTTTAGGGAAATTCGAAATCGTTGCATTGAGTCCAATCGCCAAACTCGCCAATCCGAGTGCGTCATATAGCGCAGTTTTGTAGCGTTCTTTAATGCCTTTGTGCAACCAACCGCCCAAAAGCGTGCCTGCAATAATCGTACAGGTGTTTACAATCGTGCCAAGCATAGTCGTATCGTGTCGTTTTACAAAAAAATGTTGCGCAAAATTACGCATTTTTTCTGTGTAACGTTATTGTAACGCGCTGTTTTCCAAAAAAATAGCGCTGTTTTTTTGTTTTTCTTCCGCGCTTCCGTTAATTTCGCGACAAAAATAAAAACATTATGGAACTATTCGTTAGCATTCTATCGCTCATCGCTGGCATTTGGATTGTCGTAGATGGCGCCGACGCTCTTACTGAAGGAGCTTCGTCAATCGCCAGTCGGCTGGGCATATCTCAGTTAGTTATCGGTCTAACTATTGTCGCCTGCGGCACATCGATGCCAGAATTTTGCGTAAGTCTCGTGTCTGCGCTCAAGGGTACGCCTGATTTGGCGGTTGGAAACGTCATCGGCTCAAATATCTTCAATACATTACTCATCGCGGGCGTTGCAGCAGCAATCGTTCCTATTTCGATACTCCCACAGACCGTTAAGCGCGATTTCCCAATCGCTGCATTAGCGTCGATTCTCGTGCTTATTTTTTGCATCGACCACAACTTTACGCGTGTCGAAGCACTCATTCTCACCATCTGTTTCATCGCTTTCATGTGGCTAACGCTGCGCACTTCGAAAGCATCTCCCGAACAAGAAAACGAAGACTCTGCCATCCAACTTTCTAATCCACAAGCCATCTGGAAAATTCTCTATGGTTTGCTCTTTCTCGTTGGTGGTTCGCAACTTTTCGTTGATAGCGCCACGTCGCTCGCGCAGTCGTTTGGCGTCAGCGAAGCCATCATCGGCCTCACTATCGTAGCAGGCGGCACTTCTATGCCCGAGCTCGCCACCAGTATCGTTGCAGCACGCAAAGGTAACAGCGGCATCGCCATCGGTAATGTATTAGGATCCAACATTTTCAACATTCTTTTCATTCTCGGAATTGCAGGACTTATTTGTCCAATGCATCCACAGGGAATCACAACTGTCGATTTCTCTGTCGCCTTAGGTTCATGCCTCCTTCTCTGGCTATTCTCTTGGACAAATCTAACCATCAAACGCTGGGAGGGTCTGTGTGCAATCATCATCTATCTCATCTATCTGGCATTCCTTATCAGCCAACTCTAATCACCCTACACCTATTTATATTTTTCGCGCGTGCGCGTGAGAAAAATATTTCACATCATCCTTCACCACAAACCACAAAAAAAAGCAGCCGATATCGACTGCTTTTTTTGTTGGGATACTCGGACTCGAACCAAGAATGACAGGACCAGAATCTGTAGTGTTACCATTACACCATATCCCAAGCACGGATGCAAAAGTCCTCTTTTGCAAATGCAAAGGTAGCGCTTTTTTCTGAAAAAAAAATATTTTAGCAATTTTTTTTCAAAAAAGTGAACCATTGAACTATCTCTGCGCGTGCTGGTTATAAAAAAATTTAATAAATTTGGTAATTCGCTGCCTTTGCCGTATCTTCGCAAAGAATTAAATTTTTTATACTGAATGACTGAAACGAAAAACCTCGTTGACACGATTGTCAAAGCCATACAAGAAAAAAAAGGTCAACAAATTTCAATCATCAATCTTACGCACATCGATGGCGCAATTGCCAAGTATTTTGTTATTTGTCAAGGCAATTCGCCAACGCAAGTCGAAGCAATAACCGAATCTGTCGGCGATATGCTACGCGAAAACCTGCACGAAAAACCGCTCAATGTCATTGGTCTCGGAACTGACCAATGGATTGCCATGGACTATAGCGACGTGCTGGTGCATATTTTCTTGCCAGATAAGCGCGTATTCTATGACCTTGAAAATCTATGGCATGACGCGCCAATCACAAACATTCCCGATCTCGATTAAATTTCACATCTTTCCCAAAAATATTCATCATGGACAACAATCAGAAACCAAATAAAGACCAGCAGCCAAAGATGCCTCGATTCAACATGAATTGGCTCTACACGCTCGTCATTCTTGGACTTATTCTTATGATGTTCATGGGCAACGGAAATACTTTGCTCGGAACATCATCGTCGGGCGCGCCTGCGTCGATGAAAGTCACTTATACACAGTTCAAGGACTACGTCAGAAAAGGCTATGTCAAGAGCGTTACAATCAACAAAAGCGAAAGTACGCTCAAGATGTACGCGCAACCAAAACACTATCGCGACATCTACAAAACGGATGCAAAGAATCTGCCATCGAATCCCTACTCTTCCATCGATTTCGGTTCTATAGACGAACTCGAAAAGTTCCTTACAGAACAACAAGAATCCAAGAAGATTACAGATTTCACCTACGAGAACGAAAAACCCAGCATGTTCACCGACATTCTTTTTAGTTGGGCTCCGCTTCTCCTTCTCATTCTTTTCTGGTTCTGGATCTTCCGTCGCATGGGCACAGGTGGCGGAGGTAGCGGCGGCGTCTTCAGCGTTGGCAAAAGTAAAGCACAGATGTACGAAAAAGGAAACGACCTCGGCATTACTTTCAAAGACGTGGCTGGACAAGAGGGAGCAAAGCAAGAGGTTCAGGAAATAGTAGATTTCCTAAAAAATCCTACGAAATATACAGAATTAGGTGGCAAGATTCCAAAGGGCGCATTGCTCGTTGGCCCTCCTGGTACAGGTAAAACACTGCTCGCGAAAGCCGTTGCAGGCGAAGCGGGCGTGCCTTTCTTCTCGATGAGTGGCTCAGATTTCGTCGAAATGTTCGTCGGCGTGGGCGCATCTCGTGTGCGCGATCTTTTCCGACAAGCAAAAGAAAAAGCGCCATGCATCATTTTCATCGACGAAATAGATGCAGTAGGACGCGCACGCAGCAAGAACCCATCCATGGGTGGCAACGATGAGCGCGAGAATACACTCAATGCGCTGCTAACCGAAATGGATGGATTCGGAACAAACAGCGGCGTCATTATTCTTGCAGCAACCAACCGCGCTGATATGCTGGACAAAGCTTTGCTACGCGCTGGTCGATTCGACCGACAAATACATGTTGATCTTCCAGACCTGCAAGAGCGAAAAGCCATCTTCCTCGTTCATCTTCGTCCCGTAAAGATTGACGAAACGGTTGATATTGATTTCCTCGCGCGACAAACGCCTGGTTTTTCTGGAGCCGACATCGCCAACGTTTGCAATGAAGCTGCGCTGATTGCAGCGCGTCATTCTAAAAAATTCGTTGGCAAGCAAGATTTTCTTGACGCTGTGGATCGCATCATCGGAGGCTTAGAAAAGAAAACTAAAGTAATGACTTCTGACGAGAAACGAACGATTGCGCTTCACGAAGCAGGGCACGCCACCGTTTCTTGGTTCTGCGAGCACGCTAATCCATTGGTTAAGGTTTCTATTGTACCAAGAGGACAAGCACTGGGCGCGGCGTGGTATTTGCCAGAAGAGCGACAGATAACCACAAAAGAGCAAATGCTCGACGAATTGTGTGCGCTTCTCGGCGGTCGGGCTGCAGAAGAATTATTTACTGGACATATTTCAACGGGCGCAATGAACGACTTAGAGCGCGCAACCAAGAGCTCCTACGGCATGGTTGCATACGCTGGCATGAGCGATAAGCTGCCTAACATCTGCTATTACAACAATCAGGAATACCAATTCCAACGACCGTATTCGGAAACCACAGCAAAAATCATCGACGATGAGGTGCTCCAAATCATCAACTCACAGTACGAGCGCGCTAAACAACTGCTTACCGAACACAAAGAAGGGCATAACCAACTCGCTGAACTGCTCATCAGCCGCGAGGTGATTTATGCTGAAGACGTAGAAAAGATCTTTGGCAAACGCCCATGGGCAAGTCGTGCCGAAGAAATCAATAAACTAAACGAAGAAGAAAACGAGAAACGACTGGCTCTCGACAACATGCCCGAAGAAGTCAAAGCAGCACAAGCGGAGTTCAACAAGAAACAAGCAGAGGACAACGCTTCGCCATCAGAGGACACGCAAACCGTCGAGCCAAACAACGAAGAACAACCTTCTAAACCTAACGAGAATGAGTGATAAAGCGATGAACGTCGTCGTCAGAGCCATCAGCGGCGCGCTCTTTGTAGCCATTATGGTGGTGGGAATATGCTTCCGACCAGAAGCAATGATACTACTTTTCTGCATCATCACTGGCATGACGATGTGGGAATACACAGGACTCGTCAACAGTCAACCTGAAATCTGCGTCAATCGCTTCATCTCAACAGCAGCGGGCGTCTATCTGTTCATCGCGTTCGCAGGTTTTTGCGGCGAAGTAACGCCATCGGCTGTCTTCATTCCATACCTCCTCTCCATCGTTTATCTCTTTGTCAGCGAATTATACACAAACAACAAAAACGCACTGCACGACTGGGCTTACACCATGCTGGGACAGATGTACATCGCATTGCCTTTCGCTTGTATCAACGTGCTCGCCT
>Ga0065711_1005581_pt1 | contig 49522 bp, 26 predicted proteins | sample Hoacrofraction12_FD_59098 | JGI IMG/M metagenome (GOLD analysis project Ga0065711, IMG submission 59098) | Hoatzin crop microbial communities from Cojedes, Venezuela - Epithelial fraction 12 v2 (version 2) | ecosystem: Host-associated > Birds > Digestive system > Esophagus > Crop | place... | reverse complement strand
CTGTAGGTGACCCTGCTTCGGCGGGGGGGTTGGACTAGATGACCCACAGAGGTCCCTTCCAACCCCTACTATTCTGTGTGATTCTGTGTGTGAATTGATGGCAAATGCGGGCTGCTCCCAGTCACCCTACACAGCGGAGGAGCTGGGGAGGGGGAAGTCAGGGAGAGGTCACCTCTGCACCCGGAGGGAGCAGGAGGACGACAACTGAGACTGCATGCGGTGGTCTAATACAATAAAATACACTAGTTTGGGTAAATTGCATAGTAACCTCACTTTGAACTAGCGGTGTGAAACTGCTGAATTCCCCCTGACTGGGATATCTTCTGCGCTGTTTATGTGATTGATTTGTGTATTTTTAATTAAGAATGTTTTTTCCTTAATTCGTTCTCCGGTTTGGTCTTGCAGTTTGTTTTTCTTCAGCTCATGCCTAACCAGATTGCAAACGCATGTGGCAGTGTTTTGGTATCACGCTTGCGTTTGCGCGAGAGGGTAGGTTTTCTGCCACTGCAACTTTGAGCGGGCTCTTTCTCGCTTTAATCCCTCTGTCAACTGTTATACAAAAGGTTACGAGGAGGGCTTACAGCAAAATAGAAATGGCTGGAGAAATGAGAAAGTATTTATATGTATTGTATTTTAAATCTCTTTCAATTGCCTCAATAGTATCTGGTTTCAAATCCTGTAGAAGCTGATGAAAAGCCTTGTTTTGACCTTCGTGGGCTCTTGGTTGGAGTCTAGGCACAAAAAACCCCTGCACCCTACTGTAAGAACCTGCCTCTGCCTTCCACCACTCTATTTCTCTTCACAGTTTGTTTAGCTAAATGTGTTTGATATAAACCGTAAAAACCTGCGGTGTTTAGGCAGCTGGCTTTAGATGTTACAATGCTTAATGCTCTCCAGGAAGTTTCATGTCCTGGAGTCAGGTTCTATTGTCAGAACTTCAGTTACCATTTGAAAAAATAAACTTGCTTGGTCTGGAGATTACCCAAGGGAGCTAGCAGTGAAACATTGAAAAACCCAAACAAGCAAAGCACCAAGAAAATGAAATAAAAGAATGATCCTTCAGTCAATCTTGCGTCCTTTGGGGGAGTGGACCCAGGATAGTGAACGTTTATACTTCATTCTGGAGAAAGACAGAAATTGCCTGGCAGTGCGTGTGCTTTTGCGTACCTTCCCAGTGCTGTTACTCCTCAAGATGTGGTTCCAGACGTCCTTTTCCAGCTGAGCCATTTCTGCTTCTCTGCAGTGGCAAATATGTTGTGCAAAGCGCTTTAGTCTGGGTGAAGTTATCTGTTCACTTGGGGCTATAAATTAGGATGACTTTGGAAAGGGGAAATAAGAAATTGCATACATTTTAAATACATCATGCACGCTCCAGATTTCTCAGCCTTTGGATAGCTCTCCTTTATTTTCTCTGTTACCTCTTTGTCACAAAGATTGCCTGACTTTCTCTTGACAAAATGGGGACTTTTATACTGATTGAAATGCTGTAGCATTTTCCAAGCTCCTACGACCAAACCCTTTTCAGCTTTGGTGAAATGTTAGGAGATCTTGAAAAGTTTTATGTAAGTCACCAGTTTGTAAGCAAAGATCAAATTTAAGCCAAGGTGATCTTGCGTACCTCTGAGATACAATTTGAATTTCATATGGATACATATTACTTAATTGTATTTATTTGCTCAAATTATAAATAATTGAAGAACGCCCGTCCCAGTCTCCCGGTGCCCCAACACGCCAGTAAGAACGCCATCCCAGCGGTGCTGGATTAATCATTTTAGCAGGAGCTCAGCCAGACAACCGCCAGTGGAGACTTTTCAATTTCATCATTACTGTGAGAAACAAATCCATAGCTTTCTCCAGAAATCTTATCAAACGGTACCTTCTGTGTGCTGCTGCTCCTTTTCTCTTCCGCTGTTCTGAAGCTGAGAAGGCGTACAGTTCAGCCCTGATTTCCCATGTTTTGTTGTGCTTTCAGCTGCATAGGAGTTTGGGAAGCGTTTGCGCAAAGACCTGCCAATTCTCTGAAACCACACCTAATTACAAATCGGTTTCAACGTTTTCCTTAGGTTACAGATTCTTTAGTAGTCCACATTGCGTTTGATGCTTTGGGGTGAAAATCCTTCTCCTATTATTTGAAAAAATTTACATTAAAGTATTTTTTTTCTCATTTTGGATTGCAAGCCAATAAGGGAAAGATGTTAAACTAAATTAAATATTTAAGTTGTTGGATGGTAGTTATTTGATAGGCTATCTTTGCTTGAAAAACACTTCTGAGATCATCTCTTCCTGCTCCAAATTGGGACAAAGTGGTGGAAAAGAAGTTTAGTTGTCTTTTGACAACTGTCTTTTGACATGTTGCTGTTTGTTTCATTACAAAAAAAACATTGAGGAATTTGATCAGTTCCACGTATACACGTAGAACCTTGCTGATTAAAGGTAATGTGATGGAAGGTGCCTCTGAGAACTCGTAACCTTGCCCGATAGGCTTATGGGAGTAACGAAATGTGGTGTTCCACTCAGCAGCTTGTGTTTTGCGCAGTGTCTGTATGTGGGACTTGCCAGAAGACCAAGGAGGCTTTTTTAGGTTGCACTGTTTTGGTTTTGTTTCATAGTATTTCAAGAGAGATTTATAACATTCAGTAGTTTTGCTTTCAGATGAATACTGTACAAGTGATAACATCTATTCTGCGTTTCAGTTCCTCCAGCCGTGGGGGGAAAAAAAAATATATATAGAAAAAAGAATGACCTTTTCCGTGGCTGGGAACATAAGCTCAGGTTCGCCCTTAGAACCTCTGAAGTCTGTTCTCGGGTGCCAGAACATGCCTGTGTATGTAATTAAATGTCTGTTGCCGATAGTTATCTGATGAGATTGACATGTTAGATTTTTTTTGAAGTTGATACCCTTTTGTCAAATTTTCAGAGCCCTTCAAGGGTCAAAGTGGAAATGCAATAATGTGGCAACCAGTGTGTTCCTGGTGCTTCTCTTGGCAGCTCTGCAGCCGCACTCGGAGGTGCTTGGGCTAGCAGATAGGAGCGCTTGTTTTGAGCGACAGCCTGTCCTGCTTGCCCGTGAACCAGAGCTTTGCAGGTTAAAAGCCTCTGCCCGCTTTCAGCCCAAGTCAGGAAAAGGTTCCGGTGTTCTTTGACATGCAAATACATCAAACTCGGTTTTGGTTTTCTCCGTTCTGTTTAAGCATCATAATATTATTTCTCTCAGGAATCAGCTGACATTTAAGCACCTCACAAAGGTATTTTATGTTGTGTAAAATATAATTCGCGTAGACTTTCTAAAATAAGCCTTTTTGAAAGCGTATTTAATTCTTATACTTCACTTTTAATTTCCTTCTTTAGACTAAAGTCTACTGCATGTATACCCAGCAGACTAATGTACCTGAAGATTTTTTTATTTATATGCACTCACAAATCAAAGTAATAGCACACATTCCCAAGAAATATTAATCTTGTTCCTCCCCTTCTTTTTACTTTTTTGTTGTAACATGCAAGCAATATTTCTTTAGAAAGGAGCTAAATAAAAAGTAGAATACTAAATGCGCAAAGATTAAATACCAAGAATTCAATAATAGCAATCATATAATAAATGGTATCCTCGTAATATCTGCTGTTGGGTTTGAACATAATGAATCATACAGCAATCATGCAGCTGAAGAACGCGTAATTCTTCTGGAAGCTTTTCATTGTGGATGTGCTCTTTGTACTTCACACGGAACTGTTCTATGACTGTAGGGGGAAAAATAAGGCCGACGCTTTTATGAATCTGAAAGTTCAGGATGAGAATAAAAATTAGTACGGTGCTTTAAAGTGAGACTAAAAACTTTATCTTATTCTCTCTTATGGGGCTACTAAGCCCCCTCCCCACTGCCAAAGTGCACCAAGAATTTCTGAAACTTTGACAATAACAGGCTCTGTATAATCATTAGTGTCATAATTCAACACGAATGAGATGAAGTGGACTCAGACAATTTTAATCACTGAAGACCATATTCCCTCATAGTTCTCTTAAAGTAATTGTTTGTTGTTGTCATGTTACACAAATATTTTCTTTAACCCTGGAGAGGTCAATAAACAGTGTAGTGTAGCAAGATTTGGTGAAAATGTCAAGAACCAGTATGCAATTTATGATATAAATTCAATAAGTTTTTCCTGGCAATTATTATTTTAGGATATTTTAAATATTATTTTAGTGGGAATTCGGAACAGAATTTGTAGGTGTATTTGATACATTTGGAATTAGCCAAAGTAACAGGATAGCAAAGGGATTATGAAGATTTCTGCTGGAAAGGCGAGTGTATATTTATGGAAGGAAGACTAAATTCAGCCATGCTCATATCCAGGACGATGTTTAAATAATCCTGAAAGACTTAAATCACTTCAAAGCATTTTTATCTTTTAAGTTCTTTTTCAAGAACCTTCTGAGTTTGCCTTGGTCTCCTGTTCTCTTCTACCCATAATGCACATAAAATATCGGCCTCTCCACCGAGTTGTTGAATATTTTACCGTACTCTCTGCCTTTCCTGATGGTTTGCTTCTGCCCTTCTTATGGAAAGCAAGAAGCTGGAGGTCAGATTATCAAGGGAGTCTGTTCCAAATCTAAATACAAAGCTTAAAAGAGACAAAATTTGGGAGAAATGTTCAGACAAAGGTTTGCATGTGTGGATACATACAGATACGTTTAGAAGTTGGCATGTGCTTATAATAGCATGTATGGTTTGGCAAGGGCAAATGTGGGAAAAAAGGTACCTACTGGTTTCGCTGTGTTGGTGTAAACTGCTCATCTGTTTTGCGTCTGTGTGAGTACGAATGGAAAGCAGAGAGAAAACAACAGTCCTACCACAGGAGCCAAACTATTGCTTGGTCAAATTCTCAACTGCTCATCAGGGTTGGTTCAGCCTGTTGGGTGTAGGATTTCCCACAAGCGTGCTACTGCACCCAGAGCCTTCTGGGGAGGGATCCTGGTTCTGACACTTCCGTGGTATGAATCGGGTTAAACTGAAAGAAAAGCAAATATTTTGCTTGGAGTCATCTATTTTATAGCGCTGTGCTGCAATTCTGGCAACTGAAGGTGCAGTTTCAAGTTTCTGGGCATTTTCAGGTGCATTTAAATACATAACTAGATTGATTTAATTGGAAATACCGGTTTTCCATCTTTGTGTATGTTTTATGTTTTTAAACTATTATAGTGAAAACACTGTACTCGGTAATATTTTTTCTACAGCCTGTGCATATTACAGTGACAGAATTCATGTGCTCAGTCCTAAACTGCTGGCTAATCTTTCCCATTCTAATATCAGCAGTTATATTTGTGCAAATTAGTATGTTGTAAAAGTTGCATCAATCATTTATGGTTCAAAGCTGAATTTGCTCAGAAAAAAATACTTGTGAATTAAACACCACCAAAAAAAGGAGAAGCAGCAGTTAAACTCAGACTAAACTTGCTTATAACAAATTATGAAACAAAATTTAGTAATATACATTAACAATGATATGTTCTTCAGATAAATTAATAAAAATACGCCTGTGATAACTAGACTGAACAGTGAGAAGGTATGAGAAGGAAAAAATGGAACTCCAAAAGTTCATTTCAGAGGAGACGTTAATAAAGACCGGATGACAGGGAGCAAAGGAAATTAGCTTCTCGTGTATACGGCCGTGAATAATGCTAGCGGATGTATCGCATAACTTAATCAGGCTGCGACAGGAAGATGCAGCTGTGGTTTCCTTAATGACCAGTGGGTGATGTAATCAAATGCTAAATGCACATTGTCAGATTCTGAGAAGTTTCTATCAAAGCGAAAATGGAGCATCACTTAACCAGGAGTTTTGACTGATAACGCATCCTCTCTCAAGCAGCGGAAGGAGTTAGGAGCAGGCAGGTTTCCGTAATGTTGTTGTGACATGAAGTAATCTTTTGTTATTCTCTGATGTAAATCCCACATTCCCTGGAGGTGTATGTACTTCTGCTGCATGGGTGGGGTACGAAGCTGTGACTCTCGCTGGCACAGGGCACGGTCACAGCTGCTGTGGCTGGGACCCAGCAGAGCAGCAAGAAGCTTTCGCGTGGTTCTGGCCGCTGCCAGCAGCTGCAGGCTCTGCCCCTGCGGCTCCATCTGTGCTGGGCCATGGGTTACTAACTTAAGGCAGAGTGAGAGCGACTGAGCTTGTACTCACAAAGCAGAGTGAAGGATGTTTCCCCTTCAGTAACGCAGACTCCTTCCCCTCTACTCTGCCCTGGTGAGGCCCCATCTGCAGTGCTGTGTCCAGTTCTGGGCTCCCCAGTTCAAGAAAGATGAAGAGCTACTGGAGAGAGTCCAGCGCAGGGCTACAAGGATGATGAGGGGACTGGAACTTCTCCCCTATGAGGAGAGGCTGAGGGAGCTGGGCTTGTTGAGCCTGAAGAAGAGAAGTCTGCGAGGGGACCTTAGAAATGCTTATAAATATCTGCAGGGTGGGTGTCAGGAGGATGGGGCCAAGATCTTTCCAGTGGTGCCCAGCGACAGGACAAGGGGCAATGGGCACAAAATGAGGCACAGGAAGTTCCGCCTGAACATGAGGAGGAACTTCTTCCCTCTGAGGGTGACGGAGCCCTGGAACAGGCTGCCCAGGGACGATGTGGAGTCTCCTTCTCTGGAGATATTCCAGACCTGCCTGGACAAGGTCCTGTGCAGCCTGCTCTGGGTGACCCTGCTTGGGCAGGCGGTTGGACTAGATGACCCACAGAGGTCCCTTCCAACCCCTACTATTCTGTGATTCTGTAATTCTGTGACTCAGTGGTGCTGCTCACGTTGGGCTTGTAGGACTTCATAATTTTGATTTCTCTTGCTATTCTGCACGTTGCCAGTGAGTGTTTTCATTTGAACAAAGCCAAGCATTAAGGCTAACAGAGCAGTGACCTTTTAGCAGCAGGTTCAGTTCCCAACCGAGTACCTTCTGCTAGTGTGGGACCCGGGAGGACCAGTTACGTGGTGCAGGGCCGTGGGGACTGGGTGCACCCACCTGGGCTGACTCCGGAGGCTGCAGAGCCCATTCTGGGCTCAGGAGCGAGGATTTGGTCCTTGGTGGCTTCATTGCGCAGGGCGGGGATGAGACCTTTGCTCAGCAAAGCACGGTGGGTCAGCAGCAGCTTCACAGCAGGGCAGTGCTGCAAATAGAAGAACCAGGCAAAATTAAGACCAAGCGCTCTGATAATCCTGGGCTTTGCATTTTAATGCGTATTACCAATTGAGTGCTAGACTGTGTTTTTCATGACGGAGCAGATTAGGAAATAATTTGCATGTGAATCTCTCCAAGTCAGTGCAGTTTCCGTGGTAACAAATGGGGAACCAAGTTCCGAAATCTGCTTGTTGCCATTAAAATGTGCATGTATGTATGTGGGGAGGGGGTGGTCTTTTTAGAAGTTTTTATTGAAGAAAAGAACTGGAAAACTTTGCAAGATTCCCAATTTACATAAAATGAGGGGTTGAGGGGCTGAAATTGGTTCTTTGCTCACCAGCACTTAACTCATACATAAATCTCATTTCTAGTCAAACACCACCAGAGTATTTTGCAATCAGAGTTTTCCTTTCTGGCTAATGAAAAGGAAATTTCTGTTGCTTATTTTCGGGGAAGCTGCCAAGAACTGGCATTTCCATCAGTAGCTGCCTTTCAGGCTGCTTCGGAAGCTGCCTGTGAAGGCTTGGAGCAGAACTTGGTGGTGAGAGACCCGTAAGGCTTCCTGGATGTGTGAGGTGGGATCCTCGCCCTGTTTCTCTCCAGCCCGAGGGAGGTTCCTGCAGGTCCCCGTCACTCCACAGCAGTTGCCTCCTGGGACCTGGCACGGTTTGTCTGCCACACCTTGCTTTGGAAGTGAAGGTTAGCGAGAGCTCGGAGCGAAAGTTGTAGCTGGATGACTTTCTCATGTAGGAGCAGGAGAACTTCAGAGATGTTGGAGGAGGGAGAGAGTGCCGACCTGTTTGTGGGTGCTGGGAGTGTGACTGAAAGACAAAATCATCTCAGCGGCGACTGGAGCAAAAAACCAGGTGACCAGCCTGTTGGAAAGGACTGGTTATCCTTGAACTTTGTGTGCTGGAGCCGTGGGACCACTAAAATCCACCACAGCCAGCTTCTGGAGCTCAGGCAGCATTCTGTGGCTTTATTGAAGCAGACAGTTTTGGCATAAAATATTTTGCTATTCAAGCATCCCCAGTGCTCTCTGAACACTGAGCATCTGATGTTTGTCTTCAGTTATTTCCTGAAACTTAATACAGAGCCCTGGTATTTTTGATGCTGTTTTTCAGTGACTTTTTAGTAAAAGATGTAATACTAAATCTGCCTAGTTAAAAATAAACTCCAGAAACAGCTGAAAACGTGTAAGCAACTAGATAAGTCTTTCACTTTTTTCTTCCCCTGTATCTGCATTGTTTGTTGGCTCCCTGTTTAATAATTTCCAGTCTGCAGGTTAATCTAATTAGACTTAAGTTTTGAACATGAAGCAAATTGAAACTTTAGTTGCTCTAAAATTTCTGCAATGTATGTATGAAGGAAAATTCTAAATGAAAAAAAAACCCCACGTTTCCTCTCAGTGGGAAAGTATCTCTCTTGTTCAGAGGTGTAATTTTTGAAAACGTATTAAAATCATAAAATAGGTTTTGTAATAAATAAAACTAATTACTGTTCAGCTTCTCACTTAGGAGCAAGCTAAGCTGCTTCTGCTGCTGAACACAGCTTTACTTCATTTTATCAGACTAAAGTGATTTTTCATGTCGTGCTGGGTTTTGTTTCCATTAATGAGCCATACAATAATGGGGAATAGAAACAGGAACGTGGGATGGAATACAGAGGACCTGAGTTACTGAAAGTTCATATCATCAACATGAATGAGCTTTATCTTTTTCTTAATGGTGCATCATTGAAAGCAGGGGCACAATTAAGAGTCTTGTGAGTGTTGAAGTCATGAGGTGGGATTTCTGACGTACTGCTGGAGAGGAGTTATGGACTCACAAACGTAATTCCAAGTCAAGCACACCTTTATTCAAAACCTGTTTTCTTTTTTCCCCCCATTTTGCAAGCTTGTGGACTTACTAGACAACTAACCTGAGAAGGTGCAAGAATGGTGATTCTGTGTCTTATTGGGAGGAGGGACATCGTACAAATGCCAAGAGCTCGCTTCGTTTTGAAGGGTACGGTGAAATTTTCCTTTCTCAGATTGTAATTACATTTCCAGTTCCCTGCCAGCGTGTGCTGATTGCCTTTTGCAGCTTCCTTGGGGCCTTGTCAATCCATTGATTAAAGAAACATTCTTTAAGTGGATTTGTACTGCATTTGAATAACTGATACCGTTTGATTAGGGCGGAATGCTGATCTGACCCTCAGTAAATAACTATTTCTAACTCTTGTAGTTTTTTTTATGGTGGATCTTGTGACATCAGCTATTTCTCTTAAGTTCTGGACTTTCAAATGATTACGGATAGGGTCAATTGACACTCATGAATGAAGACTTCTGACTGTTGTGGTTGTGGAAGAAACCTGAGCATGTTACCAGTGTGTGAGAGGTCCAGAAGCTAAAAGGCAATGAAATCCTTATTATTTCTTTGAAAGAACATTAAAATAACAAATTTCTTGCTAGTTGTTCCTCCATCGTGCTGGATCTAGCTCAGCAAAGTTCTTGTGCTTGCTGTTATTTCTGACAACCTCTATAGTCATCCTGCTTATTTTCAATGTCCCTACGTTGACGAGGAAGGTCCCCCAGCATTGCCCTGTCACCTGGTCTGAAAGACAGAACTGGATTTACTCAGTGGGGTACAGTAACTTCTCGGCCCTCGCTAAGGGCAGCGGGATGTCTTTTAGAGGTTTTGCTGAATCGTGACCAAAGTTTTTAGGATCAAATTCATGCAGAGAAACATCAGGTGGAAACCTTGTTTGCAAATGCTAAGTAATACGTCCTCCTGAGAGTGACCTTTGGTAGCTTCCAATTCTTTTCAGTAGAACTGCTGCACACACGGTTTTCACCGGGCAAAATACAAAATCTAGTGACAGGATAGTAAACAAAAAGCCTGAGGTATGGCAAATATAGTAGGTGCTCTTTTACATTTCTGTTTAGGAAAAAAAGTAATGTCTGTTAAATTAATGGAATTCCAAGGCCATTTTCTCTGTATTGCTACCAAAGGCTGAATCTTTATAAAAAAACCACCATGATCTTTTCAAGAGTATTTTAAAATGTGCTTAATTTCTCAATACATCATTCCAGAGAATAGTTATTAGTCAATTATTGTTATTTTTTATAATAGTTAGGGGAAATATTCATTAGGTTAACTATTCTAATGGGTTCGTAATTAGAACAGACTGTCAAATTATGCCTATTTTGAAGAAAATTGTTAAAGCGCTTTTCATCAAGTTTCTTAAATATACTTTTTTCTGTTAACTCAGAATTTTTTCCAGTAATTCAACTTTTTAATTGAAAACTCTCAGCAGGTGATAAAGAGGAGAAAGATTTTTTAGATTAAAGAAAATACCATGAGCACGTAGATTTATAAGATCAAAGGGGCAATTTCCCTGTGTAGCATATACTGCAGTATTACCAGAATCTGTATTTTAAGAACTGGTTTCCGTAAACAAATGAATGTGTACAGGCTACCATGAATAAGAGGTGGCAGTGACTTATGGTATACTATATAAATTTGAGATTTTTCACAAGCATTCCTGCCCATAGTCATAACAGTTAAATTCACTGTATTTATGATGTGAACCATAGCTGATGTAGACTCTGTTTTTAGAATATGATTGGGCTTGTAACAGAAATCCAGGTTGAAATTTCTAAAACAGTGTGTCAAGCCCTTCTGAATTCATATGACCTTTATATGACTTAGGGATATTTTGAAGAAAGAGTTACGAAGGTACGACAAAGGAGAGAACTTCTAGATGCGTACAAAATTTGTAGGAAGATGTGGACGAGCCGCAAGGAGTGCTTACTAAAGGGATTTGAGTTTGTTAGGCTGAAGTATATTTGAAGTAGAACATTTCCCAAGGAAATAACGGCTAAATATCACAATAATAAAATGCCTCTAAAACAGAGTGAACCATTTTTAAGGAAAAAATGTAGTTATACTATGCTAATATTTGCATGCCTGGCCTTTAGCAAAGTAACAACAACAAAATCGCCCAACCCAGAAAGCTAGAGGAGAGACCAACTAGGTAACTCCACCCCCTTCGACACAGGCCTGAATATGTTGTTGAGCATTTGTGGATGGCTTGGCTTACTAACTGTAGTATGGTTACACCAGTGGGTGTGTTCCCAGACTTGGCTGCAATTCTTTGCAGCTGCTGCGTGGCAGAGTGGGAGAGCTGGGAGACTCCAGCAGCAGAGGATGGGTGGCCAGGTCCGCTGCTTGCCGGAATAGCCATGAATGGGTGTTTTCTAATAACTAAGCAGAATCTTGCCTGCTGAAATGGAAACTCCTGACTTGTTCTCTCACCCATTGCAGTACAGGAAACAGACAATTTTCTTCTTCTTTCTAGAAGCATTTGTTTTGTGCTTGAACACTCCTCCAATACGTAGCTTTTTTTGTTGTTACTGCCAGTGGTCTTGGCTTTTTTTTTGCTTGTTTGGGATTTTTTTGAGCTAAGCACCCTGGCTTTTTTTAAAGCACTGTAGAAGATGCATTCTAGACCTCTACTTCTTATTTCTTTTCACTGCACTCTGTGATTTATTCACATATTTGTTGAACTACGTTGCCTCAAACTACACAGGGTGTTTCAGCGGAGGCAGCAGAAATGCTCAGTAAGCCAGAGGTGTTACATGTGAGATTTAAATACATTAATTTATTCTAGGGATTGCTCTAGATGTGCAAGCAAAATAGTCTTTCAGAGCACCCCATAATTTCTGTATATAAAGCCTAGATCATTAGCTATAAATTCCAGGAAAAATAAATGCGTGTATATTTACATGATTATTGTAGATCAGAGTTAAGGAAGGGTTTAGTACAAAACCTTTTTGTATTTTGGAAGAATCTCTTGTCAATAAAACTGGAGAGCCACGAGCTAACATTTGGCTTCACTTATTTATCATTTGATTAGAAAATCAGATCCTGGTCTTAAAAACAGCATTAAGATTTCAGGTGCAAAAATATACCTGGGAAAAATGTTTTTTCTTCCTAGATCGTACTCGTTTCTTAGTAAAAGTACAAAAGCTGAGTAGTTACTGAGGTAAAAATCCCCTCTTCATTTACAATACCACCTCAGGGCACAGCAGTCTTCCGCACACAAACAAAATCCTGAAAGTGTGAGCAGTGTCAGAAAGTTAGCATCATACATGAATGGCAATCACTTAATTGCAAATGTATTTTTTAATGTAGCTACTACAGGAAGCAGTCACGCTCATCGTGTCTGTTGGTTCCAAAACCCCATTACAGTCCTCCAGTTACGCTGAGGTGTTGTGTTGGTGTTAATCTTACTACTGAAGTCACAGAGGGTGGGTGGGTGGCCGGTGGGGTGGCTTGAAAACTGCGTGAGCTGCCAGACTCAAAGGGTTGTGATCAAGGGCGTGATGTTCTGCTGGGGTTCAGGCACTGGTGGTGTGCCCCAGGGCACAATACTGGGGCCAGTACTGGTTAATATCTTTGTTAGTGACCTGGACGATGGGACAGAGTGCACCATCAGCGGGTTTGCAAATACACAGCTGGAAGGAGTGGTTGATACACTGGACGAGTTTGCTGCTGTTCGGTGGGACCTTGGCCATGTGGAGAAACGGGCAAGCAGGGATGTCATGAACTTCCAAGGAAAATGCAGAGTCCTATTAAACTGCTTTTCACAAAGATACGCTGATAACCCTTTGGGAAATTTTTGGACTTCAGTTGGCAGTCAGTCAACAGCCTCTTGAATAAAATCTGAACAGATTCCTAATTGGTAAATTTTCCCAGAAGCAGACATAGGAAATGTGTCAGTAGAAAGCTTGCTCTTGGCGGTGTGCTGAAATATGTCATGTCCTTCATTGACCCTGCATTTGGGCAGGATGCTGTTCGGGCAAAAGTTTCTGATACAGATCTGGTCTAAGTGTCTTTGGTCTTGTAATTCTCATCAATTGTACTTGCTGACTACTTTTTACTTATTTATTTTTATAATGGAGCTACGAGAAATATGAACTCTTAAACGTCTGTAGTAATTTTTCAAAACATCTTCTCTCTTCAGGATCATGCTTAAAAATCTGAAAAATTGAAGTGATAACTATCATTATAAAATAAGTTTTACAATGAAAATGAGAACATAAGGGCCCTGATGTCTGCCTTTAGATTCATTGTATATGCTAATTCAATGATTTTCTGGTCTGTGGGCCTCTGCAAGTGTGGATAACAGAATATTGGTGGGAAATCTGGGAGAAGCCTGCACCTGTGTTTGTAATAAAGTATTCACATGACTGAAGAAAGGACTTCCATTCCTTTGGCCTGTCAGTTCTAAATCTGGAAAGATAATGTCTAATACGTTACGCAGACCAAAACAGGGGAGAGTTACGTAAGCGTGCACATTTACACTTTAATGTGTAAATATCTGCAACGGTTGATTTTTTGTTTTTTAAGCTAATAGTGCTTCTGTCAGAGTTAGAACATAAAGTGGTAGTAATTCAAGATGAAAGTACTTTGTGTTTGTCAGTGTCTCTTTTAAAAGAAAAGGTCAATAGAAATTGTTTTTATGCTTTTTCCTTCTTAAAAGAAGATACATTATGAGTGTTAACAAAATGGGTTGTTCGTTCGGGTTCTGCTGATGCAAATATAATTGAATTTTCTAAAAACTACTAAAAAGGTGTCATTGAAGTCCAATGTTCTGCATTCTGTGTCCCCGAGTAAGGGACAAGAAGTTTAGTTACACAAAAGCAAGTGGTATGCTTGTGACTAATGTTAGTCTGAAAAGCCAGCTGGTCTACAGAGGTAGATCTGTGCATAAAATTGGTGTTAGGGGAGGATGTTCTGTATTTGTAACTAATAGGTCTGCAGGTGGAGAAACAGCAAGCTACTCTTGTAGATAGGTGGTGTGGAATCAGTGGCGGGTGTTTGTCCTTTGCTGTCATTGCTTCGTTTTAGCCATAGATGTTCTTTGGCGTGTTTCTTATTGTCATTCTCTGATTGCTCTGTTTAGAACGTTATATATTATCTATAGTATATATTCTCTATAGTACTACAATTATTATGTTGTTTTGTGTTTATGTACCTTTCATATACTCAGTAATGTGTCAATTTTCCTTTGAATCAAATGCTTGCTTTGTTCAGCTTCAAAGAACCCGCGAGTCATTCAAACTTCACTAGGGCTATAGGTATCCTCAAAGTTTTGCAGTCCCGATGTAGCTTATCCTCGCAACAAAATAAAAAAAAACATTCCAGAAGCATCATGCTGCCCCTCCAAACAAAGCATAGAAGTAAAGAGCTCTTCCAAGAGTTAGGCTCATACACAGAAAATAAGATCAGAGGGTTTCACTGAGGAAGGACTGTGTTGGTATAAGCCTGCTTAAATGTAAGTACTGATAATTACTCAGGCTGTTTATTAAGAACAGCAACGAAAGCCCAGTCCTTCCACACAGATTTTGTATGTGTAATCACTCATGTCATGCCTCATAAGCAAATGACTGACATAGGCTGGTTTTGCTTGCTTAAGTCATCCTGTCCTACCAGCATGTGTTTGGGAGCGACTGTCATTCTCCTTCCTTTGATTGAATTGAAATAACGAGCTTTCGGAGAGCTGAGATTTAAGCAGGAGTGCATGTTGACATGAGCGGTTTGACCAAGATTTGAACAATTTGAAGATGTGGGGGAGGATGTCAGAATGACACGTCTCCCGTGATGTTCTTGGGCCTCTCTGGCCCCGGCAGGTCCCTGCCGGACTGCGGCATGGTCCGCAGCAGCTGGGTAGCTTGACACAACGAATCTCTGGCCTTGCTGGTGGGTTTTTTCTGTGGTGCTCAGGGTGGCATTCTAGTAGCTCAGCTGGAGTGGCTGCAGAAACAGTCTCTTGATTCAATTTTTCATGCTTTGTGCTCGGCTAAACCTGTTGGATAGCAGCCCACAGATCTGATCAGCCCGTGGAAAGCACCAGAAATTTGTACATCTGTGTACAGTCCATCTGCAGCTCTTTGAGCTACATTTCACATCATTGTGAGGTTTAGTCTGTGAACAACGAAATGCAACACATACAGTGTTGATGGAGCTCTCTGGCATAAGTTTAGGCTCTAAATCTACTGTGTGCTTACCGACAGAGTTCAGTTATGGATTTTACTGCATGCATAAACACTTTTAGGAGAGCAGCTTGTCCAAAGCACTCCCAGGAATGCTTTGGGGGAAGTTTTGGGATATAAACTGTGGGAAGGGCTCTTCAACAGAACATGCATTGGTGGACCCACACAGGCAAATCATGTATTCGTGTGGTATATGTGCGTTCTATCACTGCAAGTTGCTGGAATTAAATTGTTACTGTGTTCCAGCTATTTAATTTTGGATTATGGAACTTGCATACTTTGCTTTACTACCAGCTGATTCCAAGTCCATTTTCAGCACTTAATCAGGCCTGGCTCAGAAGCATGTTGCAGAAATTGCTATCGTTCTTCTTTGCATCGCCATCAACTTGGAGAGGTAGATTTTCTGGTTTGTCTGAAAGCAGCAAGAGGCCTGTCTCCCACTTGACAAATGACCTGATTTTGTTATCTGTTGCATGTGTGAGATCTTGCTTCGTTATCTCGTTGCTTTTTGACTTAATTTTATTTTCCAAATGCCACTTGATACAGGCTCTCTTCAAATTGTCAGCTAGATTCATCAGTTTTCCTGAAGGGTTTGACTGCATCTGGCTCGTGGTAAGCACGGCAGCGCACATCTGCCCTGTGTTGCATTTCCTTGGTGCCTGGGCACAAACAATGCACGGCATTTGCACTCTGTGGAGCACTGAGTAGACTGCTTCCAACACCCTTTCTTTTTTTTTTTTTTGAAGAACAAAAATTCGCCGACACATTTTAGGGAAGTGACAACACTTGCTCAAGCTCATACATTCTCTGAAACAGGTAGCTTCTCGTCACTATTTATCATTGTTGTTTATTTAGTGTCAAATATAATTCAGATGATTGAAAGCATGGCAAAGTACAGTAAGTGACTGCTTCGCTGGTAAATATTTTGGGAACTGCTACCTCCATATGTGAGATCATACAGTCATTTTGTCCTGCATTTCCAAATGGAACAACTTGACGTGTTTAAATTATGGGTCAAAAACTGAATAAATGAAGAAGCTGACTAGTCAGTCTTTCTTCCTAATGAGCATTTGCTACAACACAAGCAGAGCTGCCAATTACTGGCTACTCATTAAGGATGTTTCAGCGTGAACTTCTGACGATTTGGCACATGGCCAGACCACATTCAAACTTTCCTCATGTCCGGAATGCTGTCACTATTTTGATAAACAAGTAAGCTGCAAGTTTCATGTAGCCACAGCAAACGCTAATTTGGGCGTGACAAAAGGGCATCTGCTCTTCTTACTGCCAAGAAAATTATTGCAGAAGTGACTGTACTTGACAGTAGTAGATGAATTTCGCTTTATTTAGCTTGAATTATGACACTGAATATTTACCAGATACCTAACATCATTCTAGCCCTCGGAGCTGTTTTAGAGAAGTTATGAGTGCAACAACTATAGCCCAATATTGCCTCTCTTATTTGCCTTCAAGAGTTCATTGCAGTCTGCAAAAACGGTCTCTTCAAGTACTTTGGAAAGGCAGAGGAGAACAGATTGCACTATATATATGGCCATTAGGATGGTGGTTTTTAGGGATTTTTTCTTTTCTGCTCTTACTACCACTGCACCAGCAGAGCTTTGTGATACAGATCTGATTTCAAGTCATCTGAGAATCCAAAATATTTTTCAGAATTATTTCCTCACTTATAGGATTATTATTAAAGTGTTATTGAGATCTGGTAAATAAGAACCAGACTTGAAGGACATCCTACATAAGCAAAATAACTACATACGTTTTCCTAATATTTATCCACTCTAGATCTGTACTGACTAGGCATATGTTTCACTTTGTTGGTGTTGTGTGTCTGCATAGTGGCAATGTTACATATTTTGTGGATGATTGCAATGTTTTGAGTTCACAGAGTGCATTTCAGACTTATCTGTGGAAATGGGAGCTGTATAAGCTTCAGTTGGTGAATTGGTTTCATATTCCTTTTGTTTTATGGAATCCAGCAGAGAGATGTTATGGTCTCTGTTGCGTTGTCAGTGGTTGCTTGCAGAATGCCAGAGTTTTATATTCACTAAAATAACTGGATCAAGAAATCATCTCTTATTGAAGGTACTATGTCCAGCTCCTTATTTAAATGGTGTCTTTGTATGGAAAGCTTACGTGGGCAATCATGCCTGCCAGCGTATAGAACCCTGAGTTAATAGAGGCTTGCATAGTATTAAAATAACGATTTGTTAGACTAGTTATTTGTGTTTGTGCGTTTACAAAAAATAAATCTTAAGGAACAATTATTTTTGGTAGGTGTGAGAAGTTCTTTAGAGAAACATTTGGAAGGAAGTTTTTAATTGGTCTGAAAGGGGCAAAGTTCCTGTGTCTGGTCATTCTGCTGGAAGCAGAGTGAATGCTGAGGGGAGATTTTTTTCCCCCTTGTTCTTTTTTCTGACCAGATCTAATACATTTCACTATGTCTGTTTGACAGAAGCTTCTGGTATTAATATTTTTTTTTTTTTGTATTAAACTTTTGAGTTGGCAAATTTTATGAAGCTAAAGAGAATCTTATGTGAGAAACTGTGCTGTCACTTATGTCATGCACTACATCCTTCGTAGTGCTCAGTTTATTCACATGTGAGTACTTCCACAGTTATGCTAAGCCTGTACTCTTCCAGCTACCATTTTGACTTCTCTAAAATAAGGCAAGACATTTGTGCTAGGAATAAAAAGATCATAAGGCATTCTGTCAGTTTTATTGGTTTCTCCCATGAGTTTCACTGCTCTCCAGACCTCAGAAGCGCTTATTTATCCCAGAAACCTTGGAATTTACAGACTGACTTTGCTAAAGCACTGCTGAACTTTAGAATCCTCATAAGAATGCTGGAAATCTTCAGAAAAGCCTTCTCTGATATCAGCAAATATCTCCCATGAGAAGCCTTCCAGCACGCAGGAAAGTGTTCAGCGGTGATAAAAGACTGTGTGATTCTCATTTAGAATTCTTGCTTGGAAAACATGAAGTCTATGAAACTTTTTTATTTGTCTTGATGTGACACATATTATTGCTACATTTTCAGAGCCAGTCAGCCAGAACTTCTGGTTTTTGAAGGTTATGTTTCATATTTTGATGATGAATTTGATCATGAGTGGTTTTAACCTAAAAGATGGTAGACTTTCAGTAGATATGAGGACTAATTTCTTCCCTGTGAGGGTGGTGAGGCCTAGCCCCGCTTGCCCAGGAGCCCTGGCAGTGCCCAAGGCCAGGTTGGACTGGGCTTTGAGCACCCTGGGCTGGTGGAAGGGGTCCCTGCCTGTGGCAGGGGGGCTTGGAGTGAGATGACCTTTAAGGTCCCTTCCAACGCCGACCATTCTATGAGTCTGTGATCTTCCAGGCTATAGTGTTTGTCGTAAATCCTTTTTCTGTGAAAAAATGAGAAGGGACTGAAGTAATTTTCTTCCTTCCTATGGAAGTTTTCAGCGATGCTCAGTCCAAAACCGTGTCTCTGTTTAAGGCATTTTTGTTAGACCAGTCTTCTCAGCCACATTTAGTTACTACTTTGGATTTTATACTCTGGTCTTCTCAGTACTTGCTTTTCTCATATCCCGGTTCAGTGCTGCCTTGAATTTAGCAGTTGATAATAGTCTGCTGGGCTTCCTGGCTTATTTACTGGTTTGGTTTGGGCCGTGTTGTTGTGCTAGAGCAAGAAATGCTAGATGAGAAATAAGAGGCAGGTGTTAATACCAGTTTCAAGGAGGTTTACTGGATATGATGGAGGCAAAGGAGATAGGCTGATTTTGTCTTGTCTCCAGTTGTAAATCAAGTNGAGGAAGGAAGGCAGATGTGTGTACAAAGCCAGAGTGAAAAGTGGGAAATATTTTATACTTAATTAAACTTTTAATCAGTTATTATTTCTGTGTCTATGAATGACAGCATTGTTGGCAAGAGCTTTATATACGCAGCATTGAAATTTGCCTTTCGTTTATCCCATTAATTTGTCATAAGATGTAGCCTTCTGTTTGCAAAGAAGTTTATGGATATATTAGATATTTTGAAATGTAATGGAAAAATATTAAATATATTGAATATATTCCCTTTTACCACAGTTTCTCATTATTTTGGTCCCTAACTTTCTTATAGTCTCACTAATTCTAAAATCACTTTCATAATTTCATGATACGCCCTCACCTTCTATGTAGTGTATGTAGCGCTTTTTGGGTTTTATTTAATTTTGTTTAAATTCACCCCCAACCATGGCCTAAAAAGCTGCTGCTTCACTGGGAGGAATTGAGGAGAGAGAACTGGAAGAAAGGAAGGAGCTGAGGGGAAATTAGCTGAGCCTGAGAGATGCTGCAGAGTGGGAATTAGCAAGTAGTTTAACCATCAGGGGCCATCGCAGAGCATAGTTCAGCCAGAAACTTCTAGTCTTCCAAGAGAAATAGCTGATTCTGGACATCTCCATTAAGAAGTGTTTAAAGCTAAGGTACTTTCCAAGTCACTTTTAAATAAAATGAGGTAGAAACCACATTTGTCTGAGGGTGATAAGGAGAATGCAGCAATGAACAGAACGCTGTAATAAAACAGCATTTCAAAAAGGAAGCAGAGTGTAAACTTAACCTCTAAGTAAAATAAAAATTACTATACGAACAAAAGACTTAACAAAGATTTCAACCTAAATTGAGGCAACGCTGCAGGGAAAATGAATTCACTTTATGATTTCATTTTGGTCCACCTACTGTTATTTTCCCTAAGTGAATACACTGAAGAAGGAGGTAAATGGGAGCTGAGGAAATGGTAGGTGAGGAACCATTCATTTATGAAATTTTCTTCTGAGAGTTTTGTCATTAATTATATTGGTGAATACAAAGGCTTCCAAATCATACTTTCTGGATGATGAATTTCTTTGTTTATTTTATTGGAGCAATACTTGTGCTTTCCATATATTGTAAAACTTAAATCATTGTTGAAATAATACAGTTCCTCATCTTTATTCTCTGCTTGTAAAGCAAAAATCTCAAAACCTTTCAGATTTCTCTTTAGCTTAAACATTATGTATCTAAGCATTCATTCTGTTTCAGCTTTGTCAAATGCATTTTTCTACATCTTGTTTATTCTTTCCATTCTCACTAGCACAATTCTAAAGGACACCATAACATAAAAATAAAAACAAGATAAAACAGAAGTGTACAATTTTTTTGAACGGCTATTAATTTCCCTTTCTTGCGGAGGTAAATAACATCTAAAACTATTTTTAGGACAAAAGGACGTAGATGATGACAACCTCAGAAAGAAATGAAGGAATGTGCCGAATGCCACAATGATCACGTAAAAGCAGTCTTAATATTAGAAGTGGAGAGGTTAGGACTCTTCCAGCTTCTACTCTGGGCACAGCAGCATTGTTTTCTAAAACCTATAGTTTATTTTTTGAAATCGTGCATGACTTTCCCTGTTGCTTTGGGGAAGCTCATTCCACAGCTCTGTACATGCTGTGAGGTATTCAGAGCTCTAACAAACTATGATCCATTTTACGTAGCTTTCTTTTCTGGCTTAAACTTTCTGTTGAGTATAATTATGCTTCTCTTAGTTTCAGCTGTTTGGAAGACTTTTTACATTAAATATAGAAGGGGAAAAGGGAAAATAAGAGCCACACTTTCTCTTTAGATCGATTCCCTAAAGCAGAATTTCAGGTACAGTTTCTATTCCCTGATATTATTCCTTTCTTCTCTGGGATTATGTAGATGGTGTAGGAGACCAAAGCCAAAGAGATTCCCTCGAGTGTAGAATTATTAAAAGGAAAAACAAAAGTAAAGTAAGGAAGTTGTCACATCACAGTTTGAAACCTGGACCTGCTCGCAGCTCTCGATGGTAGTAGGCAATCTTCCCAGCTGTTTTCACCAATACCCTCACCAGTGAACCAGGGCTCTGTTCTGCTCTGTTTAGCTCAGACACTGTTGTTAAGGCACTAACCCAAGAGCGGAGCGTGCTGCTGCTGCTCCATCGCCGTCGAGCAGTATGAGCTCACCTTGAGCCTCTCTGCAGAGATGTCTTTCTGCGTGTCGTGAATTTCTTTCTGTGTAATGAACGTTCAGAAATTATCCTTATGTTATCAAACAGTTTCTCCTGGTATTTCCGTCAGAAGGTGTTCAATGTGTTATTAGTATAATTTCCTCACTGAATTTGTTTCTGTATAGTTACAATATCCTCATTTATTTTTCAACTGTGCAAAAAATCGGCAATTTTCCTAAACGCTTTAGACTTAAATGACGTGACCAAGAAGAGGCTTTTGCCAGCAAAGGCTGAATCCTTGTCGTAGCCCATCACTCACATTCTTGGTGCAGGCAGAATTTGCAATAGAGGGTGAACAGCACCAGTATGCTTTGTTCCAAGGAGTAGACGCTTGCCAGTAGTATGCTTTCGCAAGGAGGCTTTCAGCCTTCTTTCCCCATATAAAAAGATAGAATTGGAGAGCATTAATGTGATAATCACCCATTTTTTTTCTTCAGCCATAATACGATGGTGCAACTTACGGAAATTTTTGGACCCCTTCTAGTCTCTTTAGTGTCTTCAGTCAGACCAGTTTGCAAAAGAAATATTTAGAAGCAGTTGAAACTTTTTCATAATGACCACTTGAGAGCTGTGAAATAAAAATTTCCTACAAAGCTATGAAGATTTGAAACGGGCATTCTAATAAAATAGTTTTAATTCAAGAAATTCAGACATTTTTACTTACTAGCATCTCCAGAGCTAGAAAGGCAGGGTGCAGTATGTTGAGTATAGATTTTTCTGCTGCTTTTTTGTCTTCTCAAACGTTGATGTTAGCTTTTTTTAAACTAAACAAGATTTTCAAAGTGCTAGGTTCGATTTACAGTGATATGAAATGGAAGTTAGACCAGGTCTTAATGAACTTGAGGCAGAATATACAGCTCCTAGCTGAAAGGACTGAGCGTTGATACAGTAAAAGCATTGCTTCCTGCCATAGCAAAAGTGTATTATAAGGGAATTATTTAATAGAGTTTGGGAGCCTGATGACTTTTTAGGTTGCTGACCATGTAATATTGCAAAGAACAGAATAAGCTAGATAAAACAAAAACTTGATGGATAACACAATAAAGGCAAAAGGGTGAACAGATGGAGAGGGAAAGAGTTGTACTGTTTAGTATAGAACTGAAAAAATCCCAAGGCTGTTGCTGACCTAGCCTGGAAAGGTGGTGGTGCAGCTGCGCTCAAACCGCAGCTAGGTTGTCTCTGGTCCTGTGGAAACTTGCGGTGAGATACATGAGCAAGGAGCTTCATGAGCTGATGGAGGATGCGACTAGGTTTCTTGGAAACCCAGTGTTCCGTTCATGGATAACTGAGGTGAGACTGCAGTTTGCTAAATGTTCGTGCTGCTTAAGAGGGTACGGTCTGAAATGCAAGCAATTTCTAAGAGATCTCCTACGCTCTTTCTCCTATGCTCTCTAAAAGAATCCTTTTTGAGCTAAAATGATATCTTCTTGGCCAATGACTAGTGTGTGCTTTTACGGTGCAAAAATTTCCTTCGCCCCTTTTGGTGTGAGATCCTGTTAATTGTATTTTTTGTCAAATAAGTAATTGGCAATTGCAATTGAAGTCTTGTAACAGAACACTGAAAAAGAGTATTTTGTGTTTGTGTGCTTGCTTGAGTGCCACGTATGCGGATGAAGTAGAAAGAAGTATTACTCTTCTGTGATGACCACAAGTATTGTGGGAGCTGGGCATTGGACTAGGATGTGTAGTCCCTAGATATCGTTGTAGGTTTTGAAACCATTTGTAATAGCTCAGCGTGTTACATCTAGAGGAAAATATAGCAACTGTTGAGTGGCAGAAGTTCAGAGAAAAAGGTTTCCTGTTACTAGAGGTATAAATGCTCAAAATTAATATTGTAGAAAGAACTGTATCAAAGGAGAGTATGCTGCTGTTAGTATGAGTCACTTAAAGATTAATACTTTGGAAAGTAGAAATGATTTTTAATGCACAGAACTTTTTCACATCTGATCTATTACACAATTACTGATGACGTTCGCTTTCCTTTCATGTTATTGGAAAGCAGGGGTTGGGGGATGTGTGTGTCTTCAGATTTCGCAATGGAAATAGAGGTTAGTAGCTAATAGTAGTAACTATTTTACCGCTATGTAGTTCATCTGTGTTATTTAATATGTGAAATATAAATATTTTTAAATGATTTGATGAGTAGTATGTTTTAGTAGGAAATATTAGTTACCAAGTAAGAGCAGTGAATTTTAAGGAGAATTCTCCAAAAATTCTTAAATAAGAACAGTGGTTTATCACACATGGTTTTATGTTCAGAGGATGACATGCCTAGACAACTCTTCCCACGCCAATTAAATTGGTGTGCACTGTTAAGAAGTTTAGATTCACTTATTTTTAATATAGAATAATATATAATAGTATACTAACAAATTTTGTCAGATATAAACTGTTAAAGAAACTTTGCTGTCTGCCAAGATAGGAAAAAGAGATTGATGGCTGACACGCTGAAAGTATAATTCGACTCCTCATTCATCAATAACAGCACATTAGCTGTCGTAATTATGGGCAAAGGGAGTAGCTTGACCTACGTTGACCCACTACACCAATGGGAAACTAACCCGGTCTTTGGGGGAGTCTCTTGGAGGTTCTCAGAAGCACCCTTTCCTCTGCCCTTTTCTTTATGATCCAGCAAAATTAGACCCTTTCTGATCTCATCCTCTCTTAGTTATGTCACGCGCTTTGATGATGCTGAACATGAAAAGTATCACATCGTTTTTTTGGTTCCCTATATGTATGTTTCTAGCCTTTTGGGCGGCTCAACCAGTCTTCCCAGTAAACAGCTAAAGAATGCTTAAAATCTGAATTATATCCTTCATTTTTAAAGGCAGGAAATTAATGGAGGAATCTCTGGAATCAGCTGTCTGTGGTTAATACAAGCTAGGTTTGCTCTCGTATCTAATGTGTATGCTTTTCTTCTCCTGTTATGCAAGAGTGCTACTTGATATATTGACAAAAAATACTATTAACTACATTTAGATGTGTTTAAATGAAGAAACATCTGACATACCCTAAGACACATCTATAATTCTATAATACTGACTTGTGGGAGCCTGCTTTTAGAACTAAGGTTGTTAGCATATAGGTATCACATGCAATCTCAATAGTTTATAATTTCTCTAAAACCTGTTAAACCTTATGTAGATTTTCTGCTAATTGCCTTCTGAGTATTGTAAATATAGATACTTTATATTTTATGACAACATTAAAAGCATTTTAAGAGATGTATAGAGTAATTAGATGTATATCTGTCCTTTACTTGTTCATGTTTAAAATTACTATTTTAAACTCCCAAATACAGTAAGGATTCTTCCAGCAGACTCATAATAGATTAATTCTCATCTTTTTTCTTTTTCCCCAATGCACAAGTAGCATCAAATTCCAAAGTAAGTCAGCATGCAAAATTCCTTGCTCAGGTCAGTGTCTATAAATCCCTAAACATTGGTTTCAAAATTAATTTATGAATCTCTCAGCTTGTAGTTGTGATCATTGGGCTAGTATATTTTTAAACTTTTTAAAATGAGAGAAGCTCTTATATTCCTTTGCTTCCCCTTCCTATATCTGAAATAAAAACATGTGATAGGCAAATTTGTGGTTAGAAGTTGAAAGGTGAAAAAGAGGTGATTGGAGTAGCCATAGGTATGGTCCCTCTGACGAGCTTCATTTTGTCAAAGTCAGACCTCAAGAACCCTGGTTCTTTCATGCCCTCTCTACAAAAGTGATTTACTTTGTGAATTGAGACTTGTAACTTTCCACAGCCCTGTAATAGTTTTTACCCTATAGATCATTGCTTTTCAGTAGCATCTGAAATACCCACAGTAGATCTCTAATGCTTTACAAGGCTGTAAGAATATGAACCTCCCCCACAATTCTCTCTCTGTGAAGACTCTGGATATTCTTAGAGCGTGATGGGAATTTGAAATGCTCATTTTAGATGTCAGCCTGATCTGTATGTTTGCATTGGATTTCACCCTTGATTCAACTCCCAAAGTTTGGTGATATTTTAAGGCCATCTTAGTTTGGATGATTTATAATTGTTTGTTTGTTTGTGTACTTAGAAGTGTGTGGCATGATTTTAGTTACTGAAATGTTCTTCCCACAGTTGAACTATTTCAGATGAGTTTTATGCTGCGGATGAATCTGTACTAGGAGTTCTCTGGGAGTGGCTGACCTAGGGCATACTGCAGGAGTTTCCCCAGCAATGTCCTAGCCACCTTCTTGTTTTCACATTTTGAACCATTTGGTATTTGATTGTTTCCTATGTTTTATTAGATTTCATTTAACACTAAAATAGATGTTGTGGTGAATAAAATTATAAGTTATACTGATGAAGGAATTTTCACTCATGTCTGTGAAGTTGCAACTATATGCATAGCTCCTACCATTCGCTGTTGAATTACAAGTTTACTACAGCAGCAGAACTAGGATTCTTTGAAAATAATCTGGATCTTATTCTTTGTTGTGATAGGAACTGTGTGTATCAGGAAGTGATTGGTAACCGTTATTTTTGGAGAAAAGTAGTATCACCTCCGTGTTGAGGTACTCCAAATACTCTAGTTCCCCTTTATGAAAGGATTTGCAGAGATGAGAGGTGTAAGGACACCTGTGTTTTGGGGAGGAAGCAGCAACCTGTGGATTACTTCATGTTATAGTTCAGCAATGAATTGAGGTGGAGTCTGCCTTTCAGACTTACGTCCTGCATATCCTAGATAATGTCAGTTCATTGCTTTATTCTTTATGCAATCATTAGTCAGAAAAACAAGTGTTGAGTGTTGGCCCTCTAAAAACATCAGGTCACCCTTCTGAGATGTCATTTTTTACATTCAAAAACTCAATAACTGACTTTTGCTTTTTAAAAAATTCTTACGAAATTATTTAAAATGATGCAAGCAAAGCACATACCTTGTGAACCAACAAAAATCTGCAGTGATAGAAGTTTGTCTGAATTAGTATTTCTGCTCATTTTCCAGATGAGATGTCAAAATAGAAATAAATCTATGTAGATTGTTAAACATAAATTGCATTTATGTTTTTGCGTTATCTACTTATGCTAAGAATGTCATAGAATTGAAAATTTTCTAAGCTTCAATATTGTTCCACAAAATGCAGCAAGCTGATAACTAATCTGTTTTATTGTTCATTCTGGGTTAATCAAAAATGTAATTATGACTTTTAATTAGAGCAGAAAAAGTGTCTGCTACTAGCTCATAAAGAATTGCTTTTTCTGCCTTGTCACCACAGGTTATGAAAGACCAAGAAAGCTTTCAAAGTAATAACAGGGAGACAATCTAGCCTCAAATTACTCATAATTGAACTTAATATTTGAAACTACATCTAAATACACTGGAAGGTGAAAGCTGTGAATTTGTATTCTAATTTAATTTTAAAGCATGAAATTTAGTGGTACCTAGAAAACCACGTTGTTTTCCCATCGTCTTTTCATACTGTTTCATACTTCTGCTTCTAAATTCCATGCTACTTCAAAAAATTTGAAGACAAGCCAAAAAGGCTTATGCGTGTCTGACAAACCAAGTTTAGCAGCAGGGAACCCTATAAGCTTTAGAAAAATACAAAGATTTATTTCATAATAGCACGGGTTTGAGTAGATGGGTATGATAAATACATACCTGCACAAACACACGTATTTGTAAAATAAATACAGATCAATTGTTAATAATTTTAAGAAACAAAATTCCCATTTGGATTTATTTATTTTCTCTATGTTAAAATAGCACACAAGGTAAAAATAGGGAATGTAAACCAGAAATGGGTGATCATCATAAATTGACAGGGGAAACCTAATGGTACAGGGAGAAATCTATGGCTGTCACAGTTAGTGTAATGAGAGCCTGAGATTTATTTTGAAAAAGATTCTGAGAGTATATTTTGTTTATTATGAGAATAACAATTGCCATTTCTCTACAATTATTTGTATTCTGTATCTTGGAAGTACATCTAAGAATATAACACTTTCCACTCCCATAGTACTTCAAGAAGATGCTAAACAAACCTGCATATTAGGACCGTTAAGAACAGTAGTTTTGATTGAGATATATTGAAGAGTTTCGGAAGAACTGAATTAGGATCTCTCCAGGCCACTAGTGATGACTTTTAGTAAATCTGGAGGCATCAGCGATGACAATTTTTTGGTACTCTGTAAGCAGAATGACCCAGGTAATTTTAAGGTTGTCAGCCTTGCATTGCTTGTTGAGGGAAAGGGTGAAATTGCAAATATGGAACTGGAAACATATGAATAAAAGATTTATTATTTTTTTTGTTGAATGTTCCAGCAAACAAAATACCTTCTCATACTTTCTCCCAAAATAATATGCTTCAAATCAAATTAATAAATAAATACTAGTACATGGAGTAGAGCTGGTTTATTTCTAAAATGCCACTTAGCTTTGGTTTGAGTATTACGAAACTTGATGAAGTCAGAATATGCAAAATGACCACCCAATCACTAAAAGAAATAAAACCCAATTAATTCATTAGTGTTCATTAGGTAAGAGAAGATGTTTCCAGTAAGGTCCCTAGAATGTGATTTCGAGAATGAATTTTTATAATTTTGCTCAGTGATCTGGAAATATCAAAGAATTACTACTTTAATTGTGCAGATGATTTGAGTGGAAAATAATGAAGGAAACTGCCTTGATTTAGAGCTGTTGATAATCTGGGCTTAAGCAATCAACGTGCAGTTCAAGGTGCAGGGAGTTCAGGCCGTAACACAAAGTGGTGGGAGAGGGATACCAGAAAAAAGAGGTGACCCCCAAATTTTTGAATGGTAAGATGCTTTTGCTCTGAAAATCCTCTCATAAATCTTTTGCTCTCCTTAATTTAAAATACTAAGGCTTTTTATTTTCAAGGTAGTAGGATTCCATCACTTGGAAAGCTCTGTCTAAAAGCAGTTTATTTGTGGTATCTTTCTGTTACTATGTTTGATTACTTTTGCTTTTGATCTATCGGAGTACTTCTGCAGGGAAGCTCTTCTATACTTGGCTGAAATACAGTATCTTGCGGCTGTAAAATGTACCAGTATGCCATTACTTAGAAACTGGGGAGTAACTGCCCTGCTTCCACAGATGACTCAACACTAACTTCCAAAAAAGCAAAGCTGTTGACAGCGGTCGTTCCAAGGGCACGTCAACAATTTCAGTTGTTATGAAGTGTCAGGTAACGGCAAGAAAGTGTTCATTCCGATTTTATCCTAGCTTGTAAGTGATGCCTGTGCTTGCTGTATCTTGATACCTGGTCTAATTATTTCTGTGTTTAAAAAAATCCATTGTAACACTAATTAGCATGTTAGTCCTTAATTAGCCTTTAGATAGTCATATATTTGTCTCTGTCTCCTAGAGTAGAGATCCCACTGGCTCTAGCCAAATTCCATACCTGAGGAATAGCCTTCAACCTTGCCCTCTGAGGAGATGATTGTTAAACCGTCACAGATTTTGGGGAGCGTTCCGATAACGTCCAGGTGCAATACAGCTTCTGAGGGCTTGTTGTTCCCAATTTATAGAAAAGGAATTAAACCACGTGAGTCCTCTGGAAAAAGAAATGTGGTTTTCAGGCCTTGGAACATACATGCCACTGCTGTTTTGGTGCTTAAATATATAGAGTGCGTTTCTGCATCTGAAAGGTAGACCTATGTGAAGTGCCTAGTGTTTAATTTTGGTTGTATCTGCTATATTTGATGACGATGAGAGTTACAGTGTGGGGGCTTTGTGTCTCTTTGAGAAGCTGCTCTTCATTTATGCTGGTGTTTTCTTGATGGAGAGGCACCCTCAGTAAATCAGCAACATAGCTGTGATGATTACCTAGAATATCAGCGACTTTAAGGGTGTGGGTGGTGTTATTTTATCAATCCGGGTCCATTTAGAGAGTGAAATGTCCCAGAAGAACTGGCAGGAGCTGTGCTCGCTATCAGAGGGGTGCCTTAGCCATCCCCAGACCAGACTGCCCGCAGTTCAGCTCCGAGCCACGTGAAGGCACAGATGAAAGGTACTGTCATTTGTGACTATAAACAAGCTGGAACTGTGAATGTTCTTGTCGCTTTTTGTGTCAGCCCCACTGGGAGATACCTTTTTAAAAGCACCCAGGTCGTGGAGTGGGTGCCCCTCTGCTGTGTAACTTTACACTCTGGCGTGGGAGGGAGGTAAACCCCCAGTCTCATTCATGCGTTGTCTCAAAGGAGGCACTCGCAGCTCCGTGATACAAATTTGCCTGCAGTGTTTAGTGTCAAGTTTCCCAGATGAAGAGGAGATCAAAGCTGAGAGATTAGGACATGCTGGTTAGAGGGGAAAATTGCAGTTTAGCTGTGCTGCTATTTTTAAAACTTGTCATGCTTCCCTTCTCTCAGGTGAGCTGAACTCTGATTTGTTGTGAAACATGGGTGCGTTAGAGCTCGGTGCGTTTGTCGGGCAGCATAATGCCACAAAAGGAACTTGCAAAAAGGTTGCTAAAGAAATGCCGTAGCCTGATTTCCTGCCAGGTCCTGGTTTTTGCAGATGTACCCATGATACATTCCATGGGAGAAATGCCACAGTCAGAAAGCGGTGTGCTATGTATCTTTCTTTGAAATGATAATAATTCTTCTGACTGCACACACTTGCAGTTCTGTCACAAATATCACTAAGGTCATTTTGACTTTCCAGAAACACCCTTATATACAGTATTTTTTTCTTCACTGCCTTCCTATACGTTCTTTTCTTCTCTCGGTGAGTTTCCACTCCATGCATGCCATCACCAACCTACTCTTCAAGCAGCAGACCTGTCTCGTAGCATCCCTAACCCTCAGTTTATATTTTATCTCTGCACTTGCTCTTCTTTCTTTCCAAAATGCTTCCAAAATTTGTCCTCAAACATTCCTCTTGTCATTATAAAAGCTCAATTTTCTTTGCTTCTTCAAAAGCAATTATAAAGCTGCTTTAAAAAAGTATTGTCTGGAGATATTGAAAATATTCTAAGGATTTAAATGTTGATTCATTTATTTCATGCTTGTATTTGCACGCTCAGTAAAGGTTTTCTTGTTTGGCTGTGATTACAAATTGGAATGTTAAAAGTAATAAAACCTAAAGGTCTCTCTTAGTTGTCAAAATCCCATTGCACAAGATATTTTGTGAAACCTAAAGGTAGTCCCATCCTGAACAACATACAAATTCAAGTTTAATTATTTTTATACAGGATCTGATTAGATGTGTAATTTTTTTTGGATTTAACTTCAAGTCTGTTTCTTCAGGTACGACTGGAATGTTACTTTTCCACTATACATTATGTATCCACTCTCTGCAAACATTCCCTTGAAAGTGTAAATAGAAATAGAAACAAAAGGGATACAAATATGAAGTGTTGGTAAATGATTAATCCTCCACATGTCTGTCGTTCCCAACCTCCTATTTTTACATATGTCTGCTTGTGCTTTTTTTTATTGATTTAAAGAAAATATTTATTCCCTAAAATGTGAGAACTATGGATTTGTTTGATCAGATTTTCATGTTTTCACTTAAAACCCTGGGGGAAGAAAAGGGGAGTTTTATGTTTCTGAGAATGGGAATAAGCTTTGAGATGGATCAAACCTTACACGACTCTAGCTTGGATTTCATTGGAGTTGAATCTGATATAAACTTTGAGGTAAGAATCATAATATCTGTAATGGGAGCTAATAAGCGCACACGTTTTATGTATGCTGTAGAACCACGTCTATGTCTCTTTATTTTGCGTTTTTATCTACCTGTAACAAAGGCTGGTGTGTGGTTCACTAGAAGTTCTCATTATTCAAGCCAGAAGTATTGCTTCTCAGGAAACTAGTATATACTTCCCTGATGTAAAACATGAGCCCTGTTCATTAAATATCAGGATGTAGACCTGTAATTGCTGGCAGAAAACTATATATGGTATTGGCTTATTGTTCTTACTCAGTACCAAATAACACAAATGACCTGTGGAAAAGGGAACTCTTGAGCAATTATTTCATTCTGTACATCATTTTAAATTAACATGGTTCTGATTAGAGACAAACTCCTAACGTTAAAGGATGAGACGCAGAATGTATCTTGCGATGCAACCAATAAACCTTTGGTTTTGCAGTTCAAGGGCCTGAAAGCTTAGGTTCAAAATGGAAAAACAATAAAAGTTATTTATATATACTCTTGAGGTCTAATTAGGCTTCGTATTTCACGTGCACGTGTATATTATCAAGCTGGATATTGTAATGCTTATGGAAATTGACACTTAACTTTGAATTGCTTCTATTTGCATATGCAGATTAGCAAAGCAACTCAATGCAAATGGATTTTACAGACCTGCCAGCAGTTGTTTATGGAGAAAGGCAAGGAAACCTGGAGACAAATGTTTGAGAATGAACGGCTTGCTTTGGCTGAGAGCATTTTCAGCGCTCGTGACCTGGGAGCGATTCGGGTTCCTGCCGCGTAGCAGCTGTACATGCAGGCCAGGACCAAGATCGAAGCGTGCCCCACGCGCTGCTGTATGGACAGCAGGCACCTGTGAAACCAGGCTGGTTTCTAGCGGCCACATGTCCTTCCTCAAGCAAGGCACCAGCCCAGTGCCGGCAGCACTGTCGGTGCAGTACGCGAAGCACACAAGCACCGAGCAGAGACGTCCCTGCCACACATCAGTGCCCGAGAGGAAAAGGAGGCAGGAGGGTTTAGAGGGGCACAAGGTCTGACAGGAAGGCATTAAATGTTTTCAGGCTCCCAGTACAAGATGGAAAATGGGAAGGTTTCATTCAGCCAGTTGTTTTATGTTTACGTTTGTGCAAGCAATCTCACATTCAGGTTTTTCATGAACTGCAATACAGCAACATAAATCAGTGTCTGACAGAGCTGTTCTGGATCCTGTTCAGTCTCTGTTCTCTTTGTTAGAGAAGTTAATGAGAATAAGCTCCTCTAATTTGTGTCAGTATATTCCACTGTTATTGTTCCCTTCATAACAAAAGGCATAGAAGTGCATAAATTTGAGGGATGCTACAAAGAGATCATTCCGTAACAGAGTCATCAAAATCTTCTAATTGAGATTGTTATAATTATACCAAGATCAGATGCTGAAGACAAAACAGTGCATATTTTCTTGTCAGTATCTCAGGTGTGTGCAAAACATATGATCTCGGGGGGAAGAGTGGAGATGTATTAACACTGAGCACTGTCAGTTACCTTCCGAGATGCTAGAGTGGGTTCTGAAATCTGCTCTGGGGAGGACCCTCAGGACCCTCCACGCCCTGAGAAACCTGGCTGTCGCATCTTTGCGTGCAGAAAGTCCTGCCTTTGTATGCCATGGTCCTGTTACTCTTTCCTGTGAGAATGCTGTGTAAAATACGTTTCTGCATCAGTTAGCAGCTGGTGGGTCAGTTCTCAAGGTGGCAAGGAATGGGTCGGCAGTTCTGTGGGACTCCCACAGGTTTGTCATTCTGCATTATAAAGTGTGTCTGGTGCAGGCCTCGGCACTCGACGCTGGTTTTTAGGATGCAGAACTCTAGCGCGAGCCCTTCTGTAACCTGTGCAAAAGCAAGTGGGGAAAATAGGAATTTACACCCCATTTTTCATGTGTCTGGCACAGCTACGTGAGGGTCAGAAACTGTTTGGCACTTTATTTGAAACAAATGACTTCTGTGGGTTTTTGTTTTCAGGTTTCACTTTTTCATGGCACAGGGTTGACTGTGCTAATTTTTTCTTTCTCCAATGGTTCTTACAGTGTAAACAGGGCAGTACCAACTGAAAAGCAAAGCCCAACGCTGATAGCCAGAAACGCTGCTCCGTGTAGTAGCCTTGCTTTCTGAAATCTGGAAACCACACGGCTGCATGTTTTATGCTGCTGCAAACTGTAGAGATTAGTATTACAGAGAACTCGGTAAGCAGGAGAAGACATGTGACTACCTAATGCTTTCTATCTGGGGTTCAGGCTAATTTATATAGCGTGTGGTAAGTTACTTTTATTTGTAATGAGAACTGCTGAAGTTAAACGAAACACTAAGCAACTGTATTGTCTGAATTAATCTAAATCAGATTCCTGAGAGCTCAGTACACCTTAATCATTAATTCTGTTACCCACTGCTCTGGAATACTTAAGGAGATGTTTGATTTAATTTTTTAAAGGAATTTGGCTTTTGTTGTTCTATATTTCTTATCAGACTAGAGGGACACTTCTGAATGACAAAACGTGCCAGATACACACAGAGGACCATAGATATGTTCACATGTTTAGACATACACATAGGCTTCTGTGCATGTGTATCATCACTTGAATACATGCACATTCAGGATAATATGTATTAACATTCAAGATTTAGTCAAGCTGTCTGTTAGTGGGCAGTTGTGAGAGAAGCCGTTTACCTCCGTTTAATATTAGTGCTCAGTTTTAAGATCACCTCTCTTGCTTTGAAGCATTTGCCAAAAAGAAAAGTTTGATTTCAGTAAATATATCTGTATTTATGAAAAGATGCTGGATGGTTTTGAGAGTTGGGTGCTGATTGGAGATTGAAGTGCAGTTATCTGATTAGGAGAGACAAGGACTGCACAACTGCAAGCGCACTTGGTCTGCAAACAAGATTAGCAGCATATCCGGTACTCTGGGACCTTATCTCTGAATGAGCAAGTAATGATAGTACTGACAGTAAAGAAAATTAACAACTTCATTTTTTGTATCAAAAATAATTTCAGCCGTATTTATGGAGGCTTAGCATTTTGCACAAAATGTATTATGAAGCTGTTCAGATCTCTGCAATGTCTGTGTGAAGGCAGGATGCGCAACAGTCTCAGCCAAATCTTCTTTGAGATCTTATATCCATTAAAGTAGAGTGCAGCCTTTCCCCACCCTATCAAATTTGGTGGTGGGCATTTTATTGCCATGACATTTTCTAGATTATGTTTGCACAATATTTTTTTCTGATATCAGTTTCTTCCGAATTTATGTCCTCCTCCCCCTTCGAAGAGAGGAGGACAGTGGAGAGGAACCAATAAAACAGGTTGTGTTCGATATGCTAAGCTTACTGGAGATAGTTAAATGCTGAGAAAAAAGAGAACATATATCCTCCTCATTCTCCCCTTGCAACCTGAGAAATGATGTGAGTTCATTAAGTCCTGTCCTTTTCTCTGCGCCTGCTTCTTCCCCGTAGACACCTGGAGCATGATGGGGTCTTTTTAGAGCTCCATGGGCTTTCCTTCAGCCCCCCTCCTGCCTCTACATCTGCGAAATTGGGTTGGAGTTTGTTGCTGCATGCAAGATAACTTAAAAATTGAATGTTCTGCTTTGTATGAAACTGGGTTTTTTTTCCAGTACTTGACAGTGTTCATTACGGTTCAGCAGGGTAACTCGTCTCTTATTTGCCTGGTCTCAATGTTAGCCCCATGAGTTGGCTTGCCATGTCGAAGCTAGGACCTTTTGCAGGGTGTAGGTGAAGATGCCACTTCTCCTGTGGAAAGCAGTTGCAAGGCTAAATTCATTCAGCTGAACACAGGCAGTGTTCAAGAGGCACGTCTGGGGCTTGAAGGCGTGAATTTGACTTGGCAGCTTCTTCATTCCTCTGGATGCTCTTTCCTTCTCCAGGAGGTGCTGTGTAATTTGAAATAGGACTCTTCCCTTAGAAGCAGCATAGAATGATGTAAAAAAAAAAAAAAAAAAATTAAAAATCATTAGTGCTATGTAGTAGGAGGGGCAATCTAGTAGTTTTCAGTTTTTTTTCTTCCCTGAATAAAGAATATTGAAGAACTGAATTCATCCTGTTATGTTGATCTGCATGAAAAGAAATGTAAATGCGATCCAGATGTGTTTTCTCCTCTAATAGTTTCATTCACTATGCTTTAGACATGAGAAAATGAAATGTACTCCGTAATAGGTTCGAGGAGAATAGACCAAAATTATAATTTTATAATATTCCCTAGGAATTCATAGAGGCCTAGCGAATTAACTAGGAAACTCTGATGTCTAATGAACTCTGCATGGGGAAATATTTAATTTTGTACTGACTGTCATAAGGCAACTGCATGGTGGGTTATTTAATCATCAGCTGTAAAAATAAAACAGCAGCAGCAAAAGGACCCGTCTCCAGCATTGTAGAGTAAAGGTTTAACTCAGCTCCCCTTTCTGTCTTTATTGGAGAGGTGGTAAGGTCCTCTTCCAGAGAGGCACAGCTCAGGTGGCCATCACCTGTCTGGACGCTCTCACGCATTAAAGTGAAATGTCTGAAGATGCAGCCTTGCTGTCTTCTGGAGTCTTTGGCTGAAGTTCTGAAGTTACTTTTGGGTAATGTAGTGATGCAACTAATTGTGTGAAGAGCACTGAGAAGTTTTTGTTAGTTTTGTTTACTTGTTGTAAATGTAATTGGTAGTGGAGATAAACCAAGGTCGTGACCTGTCTTGTAGCTGTAGTGAAATGTGGAAATATACTGTGCACGTCGTTTACGTGCAAACAGTGTTAAATGTGTCATCTCTTCAGGATGGGACTCTTCCTCTGGTCAGCTTGCTTGCATTCCTTCATGCTGCTCCTCAAATCATCTGTGCTGGACAGGAGAGTGTGCTCCAAAGTGAACCAGTCTGACCCAGTCCCCACAGTCCAGCAGAGACTTGCTGTATTAGTCGATGGCATCACCCTTCCTCTCACTAGGACCGTGTTTGTGCCTTCAGTTCATGCGTGCCTGGATGATGTTCCCTAATAGCAGAACATTTTCTAGGCCTCTTTAAAGCAAATTTTGTTAGGAGACAAAATAAACAGCCAAAGGTGGTGACTTAGAAGGCAAAATCCAAGTGGCGATGCAGCGCTTATGCATGAAGGCTCAGAGAAATGCAGGATTTCATTTTGCCAGTCCTAGAAGCGAATGGCTTCATACTCCATCACGCCTCGTTCATTTGTGGCCGTTTCTCATAGCTGTCGGTGAGCGCTGTGACAGCCGGCCCCTCCTGCCCAGCCCTGCGCTGCCACGCAGCCCTGGAGCAGCGGCTCTCCTCGGGCAGGCAGAAAATCTCCCTTTTGTAAGTGCAGGCAGCTTCTGGATGCCGTATGGTAGAAGAAGGTGTCAAAATATAACCTGTGATTCCCTCTTTCTTCTCCCAAGCTTCATCAGCCAAAAATGCTGGGTTTCAGCTCCTGATATTTCTCTTTGTCCCAGCACTTTCCTTATGTTCTTACGTGTTTGGTTTGTACCGAGCAGCTTTGTTTCATTAGTCTGAGCCTAGAAACCAGGTTTAAACCCTATTATTTACCAGATCTAGACTTTGTCTTACAAAATTTCTGTTCTGCCTAGTAAAATTGATTAAATATTGATTGGGCCAAGGAAAGGTTGCTCCTGTGGCCCCAAACTCTGAACCCTGCTCCAAGATCAATGTATGAAACCAGGTTCAATCTCTTGCTTTATACAGAGCGAGCTTATGACTGTGTCTTCTACCTTGCAGGTGATCATACAAGTCAGTGGCTCACTGTACAAAAAGGAGGGTTTGGTGGGTTTTTTTTAAATCTTCTTCCCTAACCTCTATCTTCTGAGATAAATACAAAGTCTGAAAAATCTTCATTATTGCAGAGTAGGAGGGAAAAAGCTGAAATGTTAACATATTTTGAAAATAAGATTCTTACTTTTCAGGTAGTCTGTCCGTTAAAATATCATGTCTAGCAGTAAATGCTGTACAACCTAGAGTTATACTCTCGTTTGGAGCAGTCTTCCAGTACACTGGATTTTTGGTAACGTGTTTATTCACTCTATCCCCATTATAGAAATAATCAACAAAATAGATCTGTGCTCTTTCAAATCCCTGCAGAAGTCAGTCATGTCTCCAAACATATGGTCTGTTTACCTTCTGAAAAGCAAAATGTCTTCATAATATCAAAACCCAAAGACCCTCTCTCTTCCAGTGCAACAGACCTGGAAATTCCTGGAGTTTTTGCTGTGCGCTTTGATCCCCAGCTGGCATTTGAGAGCAGAAGGCCAGAGCACTAACCAGGATACATTAGGCTGTCGAGCCACCATGCTACAGTGATTCTGACATTATTTTTTAATGAGAGAAAAAAATAACTGACCTTGTAGGGACTTGCACCCAGAAACCTCTGGCTACCGTCCAGCCAGAAGAGCACTTTATGAGCAAGTGTGCCAAGCTTAGGACTAGTGAACAAGACTGATTTTTCTTTGCTAGTGTTACAGAGTCATCAGTGACTACTTGCTCCCCAGAGATTTCTGTTTTCACTATCTGCAGTTCTGTCCTTGGTTGCAACATCCTGCACCTATGGTAGGAGAACTGATGCTGAAGTACTTGGAAACAATCTCTCTTCTCCCCCAGAAAATCATATTTTATAAATGTTATTAATCACAGAAGTGTGTGTTGCTGTCAGCATGCTTTCTGATGTCGCAGATGCAGCGCTAGCAGCCTTACACTATGTGAAGGGAAGAGGAAATTTAACTTTGGTCAGCAAATCCCCAATCAGAACTGTAATAAGGGGAGTGAAACAGCAGCAGCATCTGTAAAAAATCCTGGGGAGGTTATAATAAGGGAAAATGCATTTAGACTGCACACCAAACTCTGTTCTCCGATGCACGCTTTTACCTCACCCTACTTAAAGAATGTGTGAGCAGGTATGCTTCTCAGTACAAATAAATCTGCAATATTATCAGAACTCTGATAAAAATCTGTTTTATTAGGTCTGTGATAATTAAAATGATGTTCTTTCTTTCCTTCCTCTTTTCATATTCCTCTCTACTGCAATATCAGAACAGCTCTATCTGGCGTGGCAGCTCCTTTCTTTACGTGGGAGACAGAGCGGTGGTCGTAGCAAGTCTGTACTGCGCGTGGTTAACTGAGATGTTCGTCTCTGAAGCAGCTATTTGTTTTTTGTTTGGCAAGTTCTTTCAATCTAAATAACGTGGGCTGCAAGTAAAATTGCACGTATTCCCAGGGCCCAAATAATCAAGCATGTAGGGATGCTGACACTGAAAAGTCACTGAATAAGGCTGTTATGCTTCCATATTTTGTGTAAGGCAGTGATAAATGAAAGCGTTGAGCACTGCTGTTATTTGAACACAAGTTCAGTGCTTATTAAAATCTTGCAGTTTATAAAGTCATTGTGTTGCTAACCTTCCAATACAGATTGCTTTTCTAAAAATACCCTTCTTTGCTGCTTGAAGACCCATTCTGTCTGTCTGTCTTTGGCTAAATGAACCTCAAAATGTAATTCAGCTCCTAATAAACTTCTTAGAAGTGTAATTTCTCCCAGTTTTCATACACTTTGTTCCATAATACTACTAAAAAGAACTAACATTGTCAAGTATTTATTTTAATTTTTTTGCATCCCACATGCACATATACCCAATGAAAGTCTACCCATGGTACTGACAATCAACCTGACAACATAATCAGTCAAATTTTACATAGGGACTGTTTCTTAGGTAACCAAACACAGTCGCGGAAATGAATGCACTATACAGAAATAAACCCCAAATTGACATGTGGCACTTCCATTATTTTTTTAGCAAAGTCTCAATGTTTTGAAGGCGCAGAGCAAAGGTGGAGCATGTCTGGTGCGCGGATTGTGAATGTACTGCTTCTGGTGGGAGTGAAATTCCACCCGGTACCACCAGAAGGTCTGATGGGAGTCCCTTAAATAGGGCTCCATCGTTGGCGGTGTAGGTGATGCGTGAGCCCTGTGTCAGAGCTTTGTGGTAGGACGGATCTGACTGTTGAGGACGTAAGGCTAGAAGGAATGCATCCCTTCTGAAGCTTTGTGTTTTCTTGTTGGCTTTAGTGCTGCTTCCTACTCACATTCTAAAACGTTTTCCTAAATAATAAATCTGTCTGAAGTAAGTTTTTAGGAGGCAAGGAAAAATAAGCGAGGCATCGCTTAACACAGTGAATAGACTCTCTTTAAAGGGTCTATTTAGAAAAACCTCTGGACCAAAGAGCATTGTTAATTCCTCTCTTCTTTTTTTACCTTGTAAGAGGTCCTTGCTGATGTAACAAACTTTTCTCAGGGGAAGACCTTCCATTGCTAGAGCTCTACACGCTCGTGGTCACCACTGAAATCAAGGGTGGAAAATAAATTATCTTTGTTCTAAAGTCAGCATGAGAGAGAATGTCAGAAGTGCCATGTTTCATTGCTGTAGTTGGTTAGTGTGTATCTAATTCTTTTGTGACTGTCTTAATATAGTAGATGACTACTTTTCTAATTTGAGGCTTTAACTTGATATTATTGCTTCAGGGTTAATATACTGTCTAAAAATGAAATACGGATTGTGTTTGTCAAGCTACTATTCTGGGGGTCAAGCAGCATAAGCTAGCTTTTGCTGCTGGCCACAAATGCAACTGCTTTTTTGCTAAATTACCGACAAGCAAATACATCTATGTTTTAAAGCAATTAGTTATTTGTCTAAGAGAGTATGCAGATTAGTGACTGGTGAAGCACAGTAGTAACTCTTCTAATGGACAGGAGCATTTTTTGCAGTAGAGACCTACCAGAAAGGTGGACTAGGTGGCCACTTATGGAGATTCAATAACATTGACTGGATGGAGCTGTAGGAGCATGAGGAGGTGTGTTTGGGCAGCAGGGGATAAAATTGACATCACCCGAGAGCGTGAGCAGGGTGCTTCAGATGACTGTAGGGGGTGGGAAGAGGGCAGGGAGGGTGACTGGGTTAAAGACTTGGATGTGGCAGCTTGGTGTGCCGTCCTTTCCCTGCCTGGCTCGATAGGTATGCTAGCTCCTGCTCTGCTTGGGCCCTGCAGACTGCAGCAGAAGGGTGACTCGGAGGAGACGCGACACGCACCTCCTTTCTCCTTCGCAATCCAATAGAACACAGTAACCCCCTTCAAAAAGTTTGGCCAGAGCTCTGTTGCTGTATGACAAAAAGTAAATATGCGTGTGCAGACACCTGCGCACGAGGAGAAATTCTGGAAAGAGAAAGTTACCAACTGGAATGCAATATCCAGCTATTGGTGAGATTTTATAGCTTTGTTTCTTTCTGTTTATTTTCACGGCGAGAGACTCTGACTTTTCTTTATCTGATCGCTGACCACAAGGAATTCTGATTTCTCCTTTTTGTTCAACCCTAACCCATTATTTATTTTTCGGGTATTATTCTTCCCCAGCTGGCCTTTCTGACTTATCTTTTTATTTTCTTTTTGATGGTTGTATTTGTAAGTAAGTTCAGTTGTCCTGAACTGTCCTGTGAGCATTCAGCTTGACTGATACCAAATCTGGAGCACGCTCAGCAAAAACATAAAAGTTCTATAAACATTTAAAATTGCTTATGACTATGAAAAGTGTTTTGAAATTATTCCACTGCCTCAAACCTTTTATGTGTACTTTATTCTGAACCTTCTTAGAGAGGGCATTGGACTATAACACACAGATTTCCATAAGGCTGTTTCTGTGACGCTGTAAACTCTTTAGGTACTTCGAGTGTCCACATAGTAATGAAGATCATACAGAAAGTTAATATATTAAAAATAGCTCGAAGAGTTTCAGAGCGAGGAAAAAGGATAGTTTCTATCGTATTATCAATGTAATATCCTGTAGGGAGAGCAACATCTTGGTTCACAAGCACTGCAAAACTGTTCCCTGAAAGAAATCTAGTGGTGAAAGAACACACCCTGCTGCTTCTGAACCCCAGAGGACTCAGCATTGACACTTGCCATTTCTTCTCAAAGAAAACTTTTTGAATTAGTACAGAGTGCCAGAAATCATGTGAAAGCACAAAGAATGTTGCTGCTGGTTTTATTTTAAATTATTAATTGTCAGTCTGGCATAAATCCTTTAAACATATGCCTGTCCATAGCTTCCTGAGGTCTATAGCATTGCTTTGTTACATGAAAAACCTCTTGTGGACCAGATGGCCCAAAAATTTCTATCTGTGAAGCATAAATACCGTTGTAGGACAATCAACGGATCCGAAGGCTGTAATGAGGAATAAAGAAAGACTAGGAGAACAAAGAAATGTGTGCATGTAATTCTCGATCACAGACAGCTTTCAGTAAATCTCCACTTTAACATTGCTTCTGCTGTGAAGAGGATTGACAGCAGAAGAGCTTTGTGCAAGTGAGAGACTCAACCTGAAGTGTGTGCGAGAGAGGCAAATCTGAATTTAAACTGAAACACATTTGGGACATTTTCGTCAGATGATTTCCTTCTCTAACTGGCAAGGAAATAAGCAGGATAAATACCATGTACAGACTAATTAAGCTGTGTTCTCCCTGGGAAAACAATTTTGTACCATGTACCAGGTGGTCAGGACACTTATAAACTTGAAAGAACAACAGAGCAGAATGTAATGTTAGGAAGAACAGACAGCAGAAAATATGTTGCATGTTTATATGATAAACCCAGGGATTTGTGCAAGGATCATGGAATCATAGAATAGTTTGGGTTGGAAGGGACCTTTCCAGGCCATTTAGTCCAAACTCTCTGCGGTGAGCAGGGATGTCTACCACTTGGTCAGGTTGCTCAGAGCCCTGTTCAGCCTGACCTGGAATGTTTCCAGGGATGGAGCCTCCACTACCTCTCTGGGCAACCTGTGCTAGTGTTTCACCACCCTCAGTGTAAAAAATTTCTTCCTTCCTTATATCCAGTCTAAATCTTCCCTCTTGTAGTTTAAAACCGTGACCCCTTGTCTTGTTGTAGCAGGCTCTACTAAAAAGTTTGTCTCCAGCTTTCCTATAGGAAAAGTAGCACTGAAGTACTTAAGTACTGGGAGGCTGCTCTGAGCTCTCCCCGCAGCCTTCTCCTCCCCAGGCCGAGCAGCCCCAGCTCTCCCAGCCTTTCCTCCCAGCAGAGGGGTTCCAGCCCTCGGGTCATTGCTGGGGCCTCCTCCATCCCCGCTCCCACAGCCCCAGCTCTGCCCTGTGCTGAGGGCTCCAGAGCTGGATGCAGGACTCTGGGGGGGTCTCAGCAGAGCGGGGCAGAGGGGCAGAATCCCCTCCCTCACCCTGTGCCCACGCTGCTGGGGATGCAGCCCAGGGCACAGCTGGCATGCTGGGCTGTGAGTGCACGTTGCCAGCTCATGCCCAGCTTCTCATCCCCCAGCACCCCCAAGTACTTCTCAGCAGGGCTGCTCTCCATCCCTTCATCCCCAGCCTGTGTTGATACCAAAGGCTGCCCTGACCCATGTGCAGGACTCTGCACTTGGCCTTATTCATGTGCTGTGCCATTTAGGAAAGATTTTGTCCTTGTCTGTCTTGTTGCTGTGGTGTACCTTGGCTGCTAGCTTAGCTTAAATAGTCTCTCTACTACTTCTCTCATGTGAAAAGAAAGTGTGCTTCTCATTCTGGACCTTATTTCCTAATCTTAGTTTTCTCCTCTATTTTCTGATCATTAAGGTAAAGAAGTAGGAAGCAGAGGAAAAGATAAGAGGACTGGAAAAAAATCCAGTGTTGTAATGTGGGGAGTAGGAGCCTGCCAAAAATATACGACTACAACAAAAATACAGCACATTACCACATCAGACATGCTATATGTTTTAGATACGTACATGTTTCATCAGTGCCCCGAGAAATACTTTATAGTAGGAGACCATCCCCAAGGAATCTCTCAGAGAGGTCTGGGTTTATTTGTAAATACTCCTGAAGAACTATAAAGAAGGATCCCTTTTCCTGACAGATTTGGCAAAAGCATTAGATACGAAAAGATATGGGTATGTGTCTAAAATAATGTGTTTTGTTTAACTTAGAACAAAGGAACAAATATTAAACCAAAAGATAGTGCCATCTCAGAAATGTACCAAGCAACCCCTGCGTGAAAAAGCATGACTCTGAGGTGCTGGGTTCACCTTTACAATAGGGTGGGAAAAAGCCTTGATCTGCTGAGTGAATATATTTATAATCCAGTCCAGAAGCTGCACACAGACCTGCAGATCTGTTGATATATCTGCCATTATAAAGCAAGGTTCTGCCTCTTGTAAGCGCAGAAGTAAATAGCACGTTACTATAAAAGCAGATGTTTGCCCCAAAGTTATAGCCCAAGATTTCCCTTTTTGTGGTACTTTATGAAATCTAATAAGGTAATTAAGGGTCTAACATAAGTTCGTAAAAAGCTCGAATTCAAAGTGCTTGGAATTGCGGTGGGAATAAACCTACCTCATTCTGGTTGTTGTCTTCTGGTGTAGCATATATGGGTTAAAATGCTGTCTCTGCTTAAAAACTGTGCTATCCTAGCATGGGTTTGAGTTCCAGGTGAATCCGGGCAGATTTCCCATAGCTGCCATTTAAAACAAAAATAAAATGTTGTGCAATTCTTTGACGTAAAAACCAAATGTAACACCTTGGAAAAATTATAAGGCAAAAATGCGCTATGTCAAAATGAAGCAGTTAATTTGGGCGAAAACAGCACTTAAAAAATATAGCCTTCCTTTTTGTTGTCCTAATTGGATGGTTTTATAATGACAGATTAAAACCACTGTGAAAGTAGCACACAAATGATGTTTTATAACCTGCTTAGTATTTCAGCAAAAGATTTTCTTTGTGCTACCTGGTGAATCATAGACTGCTGCACATGGAAAGCAGCAATAACTTTTTTTAAGATGCATTGACATTCTCACTGTTATTACTTTTAAATTAGTATGGGGTACTGGAAGACATTTCAGGTGTTACTGAACATTGCTGCTTGGGCTAATTGTTTGTGAATTGAATGAGGGCTTGTTAGAAATAAAAGCTGTGAGAAATTCTAAATGAATGGTGAACGAATGTACAAGGCAACAATGCGTTTGCAGAAATACAGGTCATAATAATTAAAGATATGTGGAAAAAAATCTGTAAGTATTGGTGTTTGAGTGCTTAAAAATAGTTAATGTGAAAAATTGGCCTGAACTGGAATTAAATATTCTTTGCTTAGATCTTTTTTCTAAAATTAATATAGCTAAATGTCTCAAAACACTGTTTCAAAACAAGAAAACAGAAATTCTCCAATTTAGAAAAGTTAAATATGTTTAATTCCCTTATCCTCCTCTTCCCCCCCCAGTAAAAACTCTGCCAAATTTGAGCTGCTTTCACTGAGTGTTAGACAACCTTTATTTTTTCAGTAAATGAATTATTCATCTTAAAGATTTTCATCCATCTAATAATACAAATGACCAGAACAGGCCATTTGCATTGGAGCTTCTAACTGTAGGAGTTACTTTTCTGATTATTCTTCTAACCATAGAGTTTGATTTTGTGAAATTCTACCCCACCTGTCCTATCCCATCCCTTGAATTCGGAGGAATGAAGAATGAATTATTTTTGTGAAAGATTATATGGATCAGCAGCAAAATTTTGTGGTAGCTCCACATTTCTCCAAAGCTTACTGGAATTCAGACCGTAGTGAGTTATGGTGAGATATCACACATGCAGGTCCCTCTCCAGCCGTGTATCTCTAGCAGTGACCTTGGCTTTGCCTCAGTTCTCTCAGACAAGCAACTGTGGAACAATTTCGGAGTCCTACACTTTATCACTGCAGTGTAAAATACTACACCCTCGCTGGTTAGCACGTGGCAGGGTGAGGGTTTCTCTGGGCTGTAGTTGCTACCGATGTGCCGCTCTGAAGCTAAGGATGGGGCAGGCCTACACCACTGAAACCTGTGTCTTTCACACGTATTCCTTTCAGCGGTTTTAGAGATTTTATTCTAGCCATATAAGAGAAATCCTGCATTGATCCTGGCAGGCACCACCAGTTTCAAGCCTGCTTTCCACCAGTCTAGCATGAGAAAGTGTCTGGAAGACATCCAGAAATCTGAACGTTTGTTTCCATGGAAGGCTTGTAATATCCAGCTGCTTTTGACTCTGAATTTTAATGGCATATTTGTATTTGAAAAAAATCAATAAACTTTATGGACTGAAAAGAGAGATCCACTGCAACCGGTTCTGTCACTTTTAAGGACACCTTATGTGATTCTTTGTGAGACAGAAATCAGGCTATAGAAACCATCCTACGCACTCCTGCAAAACAAGATTTAGCATCGTAAACCTCACCGGAGCAGCTCAAGGAGAGGTACAATGAGAGGGAACAAAGGAGAGCTGTGAGAAACAACCAACCACTAATCAGCCTAGAAGGCCAATAAGATCTGATAGGTTTCTGCAATAAAACTACCCTAAACCTCCCAGTGGATTTTCATACAGTAGAAATCAAAAGGGCACATTAGTCATACAGCAAGAGAGACACCAAGGGAAAACTTCCTGCTCTCTTACCTCGAACAGCTTTCTTCTTCAGATAAAATAGCCACCATGCAAGGTTCATAAAGAATAAAAGTTTTCACTCTTCGTTGAGGGCCAGTCTAAGGTCTGTGCAGCATTTAAGTCATACCATTATGAGGCCGTAAATGGGGCACTAGTTGTAAATTATTTCTGATTGCTATTATTACCTTTGAGACACCATAATACATAATGATCTATCATCCACATTTATAAAATGCTGCTACTGGAATAGGCAGACCTTAGTTCATTTTCGGAATAGTCCTGCTGACTTCAGTTATGTCTGTAGTTATATTGAGGATTCAATTTGCTTTTCACTCCGCATTTCTGCACTTTGTTAGATTACCTGGAACCTCTGATCGTAGAGGGGGAAAGATACAGTCGGAAATGGATGGACTCCTTCCCTTTTTCCCCACAGCTATTTGCGCTGTATTCTAAAGAGTGTGTATTGGTTAAGGTAGTGTCACCAGCAGAGTCCTCCCAGCGTTGTGCCTTTATGCCTTTTCTAGTGCTTTGGCATGAGACAGATTCCTTTTGCTTTGAATTAGCTCATTCCTCGGCTCTCCTACTGTTCCTGTACTGCAATATTGTGTATGACTAGATGTATACAATGTAGTAGTATAACAGTATACAAAATATGATGGTGCAGCTATATGAAATTATGTCAAGGGTACTTTAAGCTTTTTTTAGGTGCATGCAGAATATTATTTGTTCCTCAAAGAAAAAATTTCATATTGCATTAATCATCCTGAGCAAGTCCTGTGATTACCTGAATCCTGTTTTAATCTGCAATTCAGAACTTCTCAGATATCTGCTAGGCTTATTAACATGAAACTCCACAGAATCTTTTCTTTCGTTTCATATGGGGAGCATCAAAACTTATGTAAGGACAGTTCTAAGTACAGTGTGACAGATTTAAGATTGTAACTGCTGTCCTCAAAACTTCTGAAGAGAACAGTCTATTTTTACATTTAGCTCCATTTGAAAAAAAAAAATCTAATCTTTATCCTTTTGAAGTTAGTAATTTTTTTTTCAGGGCCTTTTATGAAGATAAAACATATACATTATCTGTTTTGTTCAGATGATAATAAACCGGCACTAAATCTCTGAAAAAATATGATTGTATCTCTATGTCCATTAATGGTAAATTATAGTTAATTTTTTTATTGGATATGGGACTGTAAGTACTAAAGACAGTGCTGAATCACAGTACTTATTTAGAAATGTTGCCCTTTTTTCCTAAATAGAAGCAATTAAAGTCTCTGTCTCCACCAAGTACCCTTGACTTCCTGACAATATAGGCATACTCTCTGTATATATGTTTAATTGCATATTTATATATTCTATTTAAGGAGCCTCATGACATTTACAAAGAAAAATTTCTAGTAACTGCTAAACATGCTTTAACAGCCAATTAATGATTAACAATGAGCAGCCCTTACCTAGTAACTTCCCGTCCACAAAAATTTCATTTACCGTCTGCAACATTACCACAACTGTGGCTCACGAACTGTTGCTTCGGTGGGTGGGGAAGAGTGGACAGCTAAAGCCTCTCCAGGCTCTTTGCAGCTGGTTTCTCTGCTGGAGTCTGGGAGGCCTGGAAAAAAATGGATGAGATTTCAGGCACAGACTTGTCTGAAACAGGAGCAGCAAACTTCAAAGCTAAATAGAAGTTGAGGACATATTGCTTGTGAGTTTAAGTGGGTACGTTAGCCAGGGAGAAAAAAGGTGCTGCTAACTGAATAATTAAGTAAAGGAAGGGAGGGTGAGGTTACAGGGAAAGCAATCATTTGTACGGGAGAGAGAAACAGGCAAATTATCTCCTAAGGAACACTGAAGGGATTGCGGGGAAAGGACCAAGACAGGAGCGATTATAAATTAGCATGAGAGTAGTATCTCTCCTGAGTCCATGATTTTGGTGTCCAACAGAAGCTGAAAAATTCCTGTGTGTATCTGACAGCTTGTCTATTCTTCAGTTGCATTAGTTGATCTAAGAAAAGATATTCCCTCCCCCTGCAAACTTCCACTCAATCCTGTCCTGAGGCTGTGACGGCTGCGAGAGCGTTATCAGAAAGAACAGACATATCGTTCTGCCCAGCTGGAAAGCTGGCACGCTCTGCTCGTGCCTCTCCCCAGACACGGACCGTGCGGCACGGCCTCGTGCGGTGTCAGCTTTAGTGCCATGCGTTGTCCCGCTGGAGCCCGCGGGACTGCGGAGCAGGCGGGGGACTGCGCGTCCCGAGGAGGATGTGCGTGCCCCGGCCGGCTGCGGTGCCCAGCGTCGGTGTAATGCTGAGAGTGCGTGTGTGTGCTCCGCAGGACTGGGCACGGAGAGACAGACCTACCGACAGGTTCTCCTGCAGGCACGTTTGCGAGCTGTTAGCCCTTAAAAAACAAAACACAAACAAACAACAAAAAAAACCACAAAACAAAAAAAACACCAAAAAATTCCCATTAAAACCCCCCAATGCATTGACTTTGTTGCATATTTTCCTCCTAGGGAGGAGCTTAAACTGTTTTATAAGTACTTTTTCCTCTTATTCAATATTGTGTATAAAATTGGAAACGTGTATTTTTCAATCAGTCCTTCACACCGTGTCGTTAATTGTTTGAAGTACAGTAGCATTTTCTTTTGGGAAGAAGGCAAATGTCACTTAGCCCCAGGACGCTTGTGCTAAGTGCAAGATGTAGAGCAAAAATGTGATCTCTGCTGCCAGGAGCTCAAGGCGAAGTGTTATATTTTCAAGAAATGTATCTTGCTGGTATAGACGTTATGTGAATATCATTGCATAGGTGTGAGACTAGATAGGATAAGAGATAAGGCTGTCCTAGCTGTAACCGTGTCTTAGCTTAAAAATAAAATTATTGTATTGATCTGCTCTCACAGGAAAAACGTACATCATTTTTGAAGTATTCCTAGCGAATACTCTGTAAATCTCTTTGTTTTGTTCTTTCTGTCTGCCCTTAGGCAGACACAGAAATCAATGGTTTTCATCATTCCAATGCTGTATAATTTCATAATTCATGATGTATGATTTATTCAAATACACATGTAACTTTTGTTTATCAACTTGAATGCAAACAAAACTAATCACTTCTGTCACTTTTATCTTCACTGTAAACTGGTTGAACCATGCACGGAAAGCTATTTAGAAATACTGCAGGTGGTTTTAGTCTGTTGAAGTCTCTTAGATATACCAAGTTATAGATTAACTGTCCTGTGCTGTGCAGGCCTCTTGTACCAATCCCTCTTGACCATAAATCCCCGTACGTACCGAGCGGTCACTTCAGTTCGCTAAAGAGTTTTGACCAAGTGATGGTAACACATACTTATTTGAGCAAAACCTCTTATTACTCTATGGCAACGTGCTAAATAGGTTTGTATTTCAATGCTCTTTAGTGCTCTGCAGCCTACCGCATGATTTATAATTAATATTTTTAATGTAATTAATCTTAGCTAACACTTACTCGCATGTTTTGGGCAAATAGCATCCAGCTAGTGCGTAATTAATTATTGCTACCTCTGTAGGAATGATGTGGGGGCAGCTGAGGTAAAAAGTAGGGAGGAGCCGCACAAGAAGATGTCACCAAAAGAGCTTTAGGATGCAGCGGCGGGTCCCTGGGGTGTCGGTGTGCATGTGCTACGTGTGGAGTTAGGTCAGCAAAAGGGGAAGGAAGGCTTTTTGGTTTTGATTTTTTTTCTAGGATACAGTTTCTGATGGGATGAGTTCAGGGCATTTTTAAATCTCAGAATAGCTAAGGCACTTGAAGCCAGAGTGTTTTAAAACTGGTCCCTCGGTGGATCTTGCAAAAGATGTGTTTGTATTTGGTCCCATTGAACAAGCTCAGTGTGAGTAATATGGTACTGTAGCCAACAAGCTTGGGTCTGGGACTTTGTTCACCCTGCCTCCGAAACGTGGAGGGGTCTGCTGTCTGGCAGAATCATTCTGGGTTGCCATTTTATTTGTCCGTTATGATAGAGAGGATTGTAAGAAATGTGAAAGTACAACAAAAAGGCCTTAATATTCTCTAGTTTTTAGTAGTCTTTAGTATTGTAACTTGTATTTCTGCATGCATAGTGATCTAACAATATAACTGTTACACTAATCCCTGTTTTCTCATTAAGGAATGTAG
>Ga0065711_1001047_pt1 | contig 49524 bp, 47 predicted proteins | sample Hoacrofraction12_FD_59098 | JGI IMG/M metagenome (GOLD analysis project Ga0065711, IMG submission 59098) | Hoatzin crop microbial communities from Cojedes, Venezuela - Epithelial fraction 12 v2 (version 2) | ecosystem: Host-associated > Birds > Digestive system > Esophagus > Crop | place... | reverse complement strand
ACTCTTGGACCCCCCTGCCTTCGAGAGCCCTGGCCCACGGGATTCCTCCCAGTAGCTCCTTGAAGAGGGCAAAGTCAGCCCTCCTGAGGTCCAAGGTTTTGATCCTGCTTGTCGCCCTGCTTCAAAACAAACATCTTCCTATAGCCAGGAAAGAGGCATGAAGAAGGGGAAAACCCTATTGCAAAGGACTCTTGAAAGGATGCAAGAGGCTGAGCGTCAAAACAGTTGACCCAGCCATGGCTGGCATAAGCAATGGCCATTGTCAATATGAAGTGACATTAAGGCAGGACCGTCACAGTCTCTATTTGATTCTGCTGGGTCTTACAACCTTAGTCACCAGCTTTTAAAGCATGAAAGCATAAGAGTCATCATCAGCCAAATCCCTGTCTCTCAACACATATTCCGTATCCTGCCCCCAAGCTACTTCATCAATGTCCTGAAGGCAGGTGGGAGAGAAGCTGTCTTGCATTAGCCTGCGAGCCATGAGGGCAGAGACAGACAGGGCATTTGGCATTTATCTCAATGACTAAGTGCTGCCTCCCTGCCCCCCACCCCATGCCCCCAAAACGCATCCCTTCCTTAACGGCTTTGTAGCTCTCGACAAGAGATGTGGCAACACATCCACGCTGGGAAGCCAGACCTGAAGACACATGGAGGTTGAGTGACTTTTCCATCTGCACTGTCGAGGGAGCAGGAAGGAGTGAGTGGGATAAACAACATCCTCAGCATGGTGATGAAGTGAAAAAGAAGAAAAAAAAAACAAAGAAAAAAGGGAGCTTGCACAAGGCTGGTGGCTGTCTAGCTGGGAGTAGCATGTGTCTGCTGAGCATCAGGTCAAGTGCTCCTTGCACAAAGCCCGCTTTGGGCTGCCAGAGCATCCTGCAGCAGACCCTGACAAACCCACTTCCAAATTCACCTGCCTGGAGGCACCCATCAGGCTGGTGGCACCCTATGGACCATGGCTCAAGTGTGCAGGCAGCAGAAGTATGCGACCGGAAAGCAACATGAGGCAGGGAGAGCTGCAGCGGTGGAAGCACCTGTGCCACAGCCAAGCTCCTTTCTCAAAGCAGCTATCAAGTCCCTGCAGCAGTAATGGAACAGAGCCACATTTCATCCTACCTCTCAAGGAAATCATCACTGCTGTTACGCAGACACAATTATGTCTCCAGAGCCTTTTAACTGCAGCTCTTTAGGGCTGAGTGGGTTGATAGAAGTCTGTTCACGGGGCTGACATCGCTTGGCTGGGTAGGGACACTGCCACTGAGTCAGTGGGTGGGGAAGGATCAAAAAATAAGACTGGTGATGGTGGAAGTCCTAGGCAATGCCAAGGCAGCATATCCTGGGGGATGTGCCCCTACTCCCTTAACAGTATACCACAAAGGCCATGCCAATTTGTCATCTTATTCTTCTAGAAATTCCTTTGAAAGAAAAACAAAATAATAATATATGGGAGCTGCCTGCTTTCCTTTTGTTTTTTACTCCCCCTCTAAAGGAGACCACCACTCGGAGAAGGATGGCTGCACTTGTGTATCAGCCACAGCAAGGCAATGCACAGCAACATAAGGCTGTCTCGTCCGCAACACCCTCACTCTCCAGGTAGCCCTAAGCAATGCCAGGATCTGAGCACTGGGAAATGAGAGCACAGGAACACGGCTTGGCCATCAGTCTCTCGGACAACTTGCCAAATCTGTGTCCGCAGCAGAGGGATGCAGGAAGCTCTTACTGTGGGACCCTTGAACCACATCGCGTAGCCCTCTCCAAGCTTGGCAGAGCCAGACGCAGGCTGCTTTATTATATCTGCCATCTGTTTATTTGCTTTTCAATCCTCTGCTCCTCATGGCTATGCTCAAAGACTCCTACCTGTTCTCCGAAAGCTTTGCTGGGTGTCAGTAAACAAACCACAGGCAGGGACGAGAGTGGGGAGGGGGAAGGCAGGGGACAGCGGGGAGGGGAGTGGAGGGAGAATAAAAATTTAATTAAAAGACACTTTTGCTTCAGGGCCTCTGAAAATTACAAACTCATAAATCTCTTAGTAATGCCCTGAGTGTTTGCTATGCCAGGCCGCCTACCAGTCCCACCAGGAGGGCCACAAAGCGCAAGCACGCAGCTCACCGGCTCCCTCCCTCCACCCTGAAACATTAGGCAACCTTGAGCAGCCTGTCAAGCCCCTGATAAGTGTTTCTGCAACGAGGAGCTATCAATCTCCATCCCTGTTAGTGGCACGGTGCAGGGAGCTACTTGGTTTTTTTGCAGCCGTGGCACAAGAAGAGGTGGGAGATAAGTCATGGCAAGATGGGACCAGAAGACCCTCAAGACATATTGCTAGAAGCACTGGTTTCTTCCAAAGCATATTTTCTAATAAGAATGGTCAAAGAACAGGCATAAAACAAGACATGGATCCAGACGGACTTCTGCTGGCCAGCGCCCATCTGATGGCACTAAAGAGAAAACCCTTCCTCTGATAATTCCCCGATGAATCAGCCCAGTATTTTCTTCTGTGGCTGAGATGAATCTTCACCAGGGGATGCACGTATGCTGTCCAGCCCAAATGTACTTCTCACAAGGACAACACACAAAGATAGCAAGCATCTTCTGTCTAACAGCGGCAACAACAAGCTGTTTCACCGTATTCATCATTCGGCAAGCAGTGAGGAACAGACTGAACGTCCAGCACGTGGGGGTGTTGCACGGCTCTGCTATATTTAGCAGAGCTCTCAGTACAGTCTTTNGTAGTGCTATGAACCAACAAGTCTTTACCAGTAGTCTGTCATAGCAAGGCTTGGAAAGGAGGAATCTGGGGTATTTTTCACCCTTTACTCACAACCGGTCACAACTTTGAAGGTGGGAGTAGAATCTGTTCTCAGTACCATGGTCAAGTCTTGGACCTTCTCTGCTAACAAGCAGGTGGTTGGTAAAGCGGTAACGAAGTCTTGCTGGCTTTCCTTTAAAGTGGGCATCAGTGGGTGCGAATGGAAAGTTTCTTGCACAAGGAGAGATTAGTACATAACAAAATGATTTGCTGAGTGATATCCTTGGCTAAATTGCAACCAGAAAAATAATAAAAAGTTAAAGACAAGCTTTCAGAATTACCCAGCCCACCATGGGCTACACTTTGAACCATCTCAGCTATTGACCCATCTAGTAACATCTATTTTTCAAGAGATTGAGCCAAATGGGAGAAACCAGTGTCAGTTCTACCAGGAAGCAAGAGAAGATAAAGTGAAAAGTTATCTGCCAGAAAGGAGCAGTCAGCTGCGCTGAAGAAGCATCACCAGCACCAACTTTTACAGAGTCTTTCTAGGAAACCACAAAAATCTCACATCCCTCCATTTAAGCAACGACTGCGCTTCTGTTTCAGGTCACAAGTAGAAGCAAAAGAGCTGAAAACTGAGGGAGGAGTATCTGTAACAGGAAAGCTTTGGGAGCCAGCCAGTTCTCCAGAGCTTCCCAGCTAAATTCTCCAAAGCATGGTTTGAAACACCCAGGACAAATATAGACTATTTGAATCAAATTCTTAACAACCTACAAAGGAAGGGTGTCAACAGTCCACTTTGAGACTTTGTTTCACATTTCTAGACCATCTGCTAAAGGATGAAACCCCACTAGGCTGAGAAGGCAGCACAGCTGATGCCATTGCTTCCAGCAGGTGCCCGAGCACCGGTGGAGCGCAGGCAGCCACTAAGGCTGGTTTTCCCACAGCTCAGGTCCCCTCGTCCTGCTGGATCAGGTATCCACAGGAGCAGAACTGGAGGCAGGTCCGAGTCAGGCTTTTTTTATAAATAGATTTTCTTGGCTTTATTAAGCTCTCTTTTCCAAGGCTGCTCTCCAAATTGGAAATGTGTTGCTTGGAAAGCTACAGGGTGCAGAGACGAGAAGTCAAGCCTTCTCGAGAAAAAGCAGCAGCTCACCATGCAAATGACTGCTCTGCCAGAAGCATCAGTAAAGAGGACAAACAGCTCAGAGTAGGATCAGGGCAATTTAACTACTGTGCACACCTCCTGTTCTATAAAAGCATCCTTGATATCATCCATGTCTACGGACTGCTTGCGCACCCATCTGTCTGCGTTATTATTTACAGTATCTAAGTATTTATCCACAACACTTATTTATCTAAGTGGTGTCTCCTTATTCTATTTATCTTTCTATAAAGCTGTAATACTTGTTTCTAAGGCAATAGCGCTTCTTTTACCCCCAGAATTCCCAAAGCAGGGCAGTTCCCAGGGGACGTGACTCCTTCCTCTCGTGTCCTCACTACAGTTCAGAGAGGATTGCATGAAGGTGGTGGGTGGGATGGAGATAGGACGTGTGCCCACAGGGCAGCAGCAGCTGAGGGAAGGTGGGCAGGCAGGCAGGAGGACGCATCCATGCGTGCGTGGAGGTGCGCGTGACAGCAGACGTGTGGGCAGGGTTCAAGCTTTGAAATGTGGAATATGCTGCCACAGGGTATTTCTTTTTCGGTGTAAGCTGGGATGGCGGCTGACCCAGCTTTCTCCTTCTACCTGCCTAGCTGCATCTCCCTCTTTCCATGGCACTCTACACGCAGAAACGCACAAACCCGGCAATGCTCTGCCCTTGCTCATACCCAGATAACTTCACTGGGGATGACCATGCCTGGTACCTCTCAGGGTTGAGCCTTTGTTTTTTTCCTACAGGCATACTCACAGCTTGTGTCCTCACTCCTCGAGTGGGCAGTGAGGGCAGACCCTTATGGAATCAACAGCAGGGACCACCCCCTGACTAGCACGAGGAGCAATGAGCACCCTCAGACCCCATAGACAAGGGAGGTGGTGTTTGGGTCTGCATCCCCCACGCTTCTTTACTTGTGGCATTGCCTACTGCTTTATCCTTCTTTTTTTTCCCCTTGAAAAGTGACAAAGGCAAACAAGAGCTTATAAATTATCAATTCTTGATTGATTTTGCTGAGAAAAGCACATAAAACAATCACACAAGAGAGCAGAAGAATAATTTAGCATTTCAAGTGGGGAACGGGGAGGCTGCTTAGACAGCTCTATGTAGGCAGAGCTCTCCTGAGTCACCCAACAGGATCTCCCCGCACCAGCCTCTTCCTCTTGCCCTTTCAAAACAGACAAGCAAAGCCAGAACCTTTTCTAGCAGCTTCTGTAAAACACAGAAACCTGTATTCCCATTAACAGGACAGTCCCAGATTAGTTATCTGATGGTGCACACGCATGAACGCAACTCCATGCACACAGGCTTCCACTAAGAAGATCTCGTGGAGTGATGGTCCAGCACTGATACACAGCCTGGGAATTAATCTGCAGCAGAGTAAGACTTCTGCATAAAAGGCTACAATTTCCACCCCAAAAGCTGCATCGCCAACTAGGCAAGGCTATTATGAGCAGGTTTGTTAAATCAGTCTGCATCAACAACTTGCTGCTGTGGATGGTTCATGCAACTGTGGTTCTCCCATTCACACTTAGCTGCATACTAGCAGATACTTTTAGAGCTTTTTTCCATCTGCGGACTCCCAAAAAACAGTTCTGCCAAGCGTTCACAGCTCTAGAGTTTCTCCAGCATCACATGCAAACTTTCTTTTCTGAGTCTATGTGAGAAATGACAGTTTTTCCCAAAAAATTAGCAATAGCAGCACCCCACTGCCTGCTGAAAGGGCTGCACATATCATGCTTCAACCGTTCCACCAAGACTACAAAGAACACCATTGAATGTCACTTAGCCATATATGTAGCTTTTAGTGTCTGTTTATGGAATCAGTATGATATTGTAGATAAAATGTTTTCCAAGGTAGTTGATAAAACTACCCGGGGATTACCTGCAAAGTCAGGGGAGGAGAGAGCAAACCAAACCACCCTGCATCCCTGAAAGAGCTGCTATCTGGGGACCGAGACATCCCGAGAGCTGCAGGTCACCAGCTGAAACCCAGTGCTAGACCAGATGCAGACCAGAGAAAGCAAAGCTATTACCTGCACTTTAAGCCAGCCAGCCGCCACACACTGTCACAGTAGCAGCAGCGCTGTTTATTGATACGTTTTGGGGTTTTATAGGTACATTCACTACTTCCCATCTCTTCTGTTCTGTAGCCTTTGGCCACGAGAGCCCACTGTACTAAACAGACAGACAAGACTAGTAGCTGGATTCTGGATGCAGGGGAAAACTATTTGGTTGGCAGCAAAGACATTTGTGCATGTGTCTGTCTAAGCGTTGGATTTCAAACTGTCTGGGTCTTTACTTAGGTTTAATTCTGAAGAAAGAAGAAGCATTTTCCACAGTATGTAAACCTGACTTACTTCATCTGCCTTTTACACAGAGTGGTTTCATTTTTGACCACACAGCAGGAAAAAAAAACAAACATATTATTTAGAAATACATAAAGGAGCAGATGAAAGAGGTGGTGGCTCATAGATGGGAAATTATATTCCTTCACTGTTGCAGTAATGATCTGATTAGGATCCAACCCTACCGCATCCTTCATGCGCTAAGTCATCTTTCCAGAGTTGCAGTCGCCTGAGGGCGAGGGGTGGAGGGAGGGGTTGCACAGGAAGCTCTGGTACAATGCGGTACCGAGAGGATTGTGCGTTTGCCCTCTAGTCACCTTGCAAAATGAGAAATTTCCTTTGGCACCGAAATACCTTTTATGAGGATTTTGGCAAGCAATGTCTTTTTAAAACTAGTTTCGTCTCTCAAAAATAATTTATGTGCATATTTGGATCCTTTGAATCCATCCATCCAGTCAGTTATTTCCCCCCTCTCCCCCAGATTTACCACCTTCCTTGCAAATTTGCCTTTCATCTCGCTTGCTCTGGTTTCCAAGCTGCGTAGGAAACCAAAAAAAGTGTGCCAGCGTTGCTCCACCAAGGCCTATTCTGGCTGCTTCTGGCAAGATTTTCAGGATATAGTCAGAATATCTAAGTTTTTCCTTTTTCCCCTTTTCAGAAGTTAATTTCCTCTGATCCAGACAACACTCTCAGGCCAGACAAACTCCTGGGGAACTTCCCACAATTAGCTGCCCTCCTCCAGGCTTCACACTTGCCATGATTTAGGACAAGACCCCTCTAACGCAGCCTGAAACCCAGCTAAGCTCCTCACTTCATAAGAACTGCACATGTGTGCCAAGCCCAGAATGAGCCATGGGATAAGGTCCAAAGGTAGGACCCCAGAGCTACCCCGTCACCCTCCAGGAATGGCAGAGGGAGAGAGCATCGGTTCACTGCCAGCCCAGGGGAATTGTCCCTGTCTTGGGAGCCTCTGACCATGACAGAGGTGCTGCACCTCCAAAGGGCTCAGCAACTCTCACTGGACTCACGATGTAACCCATCATATCTACCAGGGTGATACCAAGGTGCCAAATGGTTTTGGAAGAGGCCCAGCACTTCTTTGACAGCAGCATGTCCATAGGCACAACCTGCAATCCTATATTGATCTGTACCCGTACAGCTGCCCCGCAAATATCTCCCCTCCCAGGCTGACACGCAGTGGACACCATGGACATTGGGAGAAAACAGTCCCTGCTCCTCATGCAATTGGGAACATCTCTCATCCACAGACATGGTGCGCAGCTTTTTGATGTGATGCTGTTACTGCTGCTGGTATGCACGCTGCCTTCACCGCTACAAAAAATAAATCCTGGGTTTTTTTTCCCCTGCCTTCTTAGTTTCATATTGACTTTTTGTGGCCAAGGAAATACAGCCCTAAAGACAATACAAGGACAGGGAAGGTGGAGCAAAGGAGAGCAAAGATTCCAATTTACTCTCCCACGTTCCTTGTAGGAGTCAGAGATCAGTCAGCAGTAAAGCTTTAGCAGTAGACATTAGAAGGCAAATAAAGAGGTTCTTTTTCTTAATGAAAGACATGATCGACTTAACAGGAATCACACATGCAGGACCCTGCCCTGCTGACACCCAAAAGGAGGTTTCTGCAGGTCTCCAATGCAAGACCAAATCACTGCCCATGCCATGGTAGCACCTCCAGTGCTCAGAAACCAGGGAGCTTTGCAGGGGTTGTAGGTACCCTGTACTTCCACTACAAATGGGTAACAAGAGGGACAGGAAGGCTTGAAGCCTGGGTCAGCTGCAGAGCCGAGGGCCCAATGCAGGTCTAGTCCCACATGGCCCACATCTGCTTGGACATGGGACTTCCCCAGCCAGAAACCTCAGCCACGCACGGCTCCAGTGCTGCCAACTCCCATAGATGTGGGCTACCAGAAGGGATCCATCCCTTCATCCGCCCACCCTAGCAGGGCAAGAATATTATCACACAATTTCAGAAATAGCCAAAATGGACCATTGATCTGTTGCTGCAACTGAGGAGCTGGGATGTTGGACCAAATGGAACTCCAGGCTGGTTTGCAGACTCATGTGTCCAAGATAACGCAGCAGACCATGCTTGTAATTTGTCAAATGCCACCTAGAACACAGCGCGCACAGCCAAAATGAACATTTTTTTAGAGGCAGTGACATAGAGGAAAACAAGCTCGGGTCCAACTGACTTCGTGGCCAAAGATTACTGGCTGCAGCCTGCCCCAGTCCGTGTGCTGTACCTTGGTAACCTTGGAGGGTCGCGCTTCATGCTGTGTATACGAGAACAGCATATTCTCTGTATGCATTTCAATCTCCTTTATCAGAGTCATTTGGTTCCAGCAGATCTAAAGACCAATTCAAATATCACAGCCGTAGCGTTACACGAGGGGAGTGCAGGGCAGGGCTACATAAGGCTATCACAGCAAAGGCTGCAGGCTGGGAACAGTACTGGCTCCTAAAACCTCCAAGAGCTGCTTGTGTTGTCTGTCAACACAAAAATAAATCATTGCCTGTGCCTCTGTCCACACACCATCTTTCTTGTTTTCTTCCACTTGGTAGTTCAAACTCTGCCAAATTCATTAGTTTAGGTCACGTTTATGGATGACACACTCTGTACAGCCACGAAAAAAAAAGTAATCTTGGCTCTTGGGTGCAAAATATTCTTGCTGTGTCCATTGCAGCTGAGGTCACAAGAAAAACAAATTCACTAGCACTTAGCTGGTGCATACTACAGCTTTGTTTCCAACCACAAAACATTCCTCAAAAACAATGGCCAAGAAAGCGCTGCTGCTTTTTAAACATTACGTTTCCCAGGGGTACGCACTGGGTTATTGAGTGTAGGGAAGATAGGGGAAAGCTTTCGTTCCTGTTTGGGGACTCATTTGGCTGCATTTCTTTTCTCATCATAAGTTACGGTTTTACTTATATTTTATTAAAGTACCTAGAGGCCTTTGGGAATGGATGCCCAGGAATAAAAAAAAATTTAAAATGAAATTTAAAAAACCCAGCAGGATCAGGAATGCTGCCTTCTGCATGCGGATTTTGTCTAGACTCGAGACAAGGCTTAGCCTGATCACCCCACTCACTCTGACCCCATCACCTTCAGCTGCACTGCTGGCCATCCACAGATCTTTGTCCCTGCTTACCCAGTGGCCCTCTCCTCCGAGCCTGTGGCCCCTGCCATCCCCATGCCTCTCAGACCTGACCCACGGCACCGGTCTGAGCAGTGAGACAGCGCGAGGCCTAATGCCTGGCTCAACCCGCCGTGGTAGCAGCATCTTCTGCTCATGTATACACCAAAAGCTGCTTCATGAGTTCAAATGCTCCCTTTAATGAAGCGATGAGAAAAAAAACCTCCTCTCATGCTGCTGAACACAGCTCCCTCCTCATGCCCCTTTTGCAAATTACTGGGATATTGTCGCTAATTATCAGGCTCAACAAGTGAAATTGTGCAATTTGCTACAGACACGCTGGAGAATCGATGTGAAAATCAGGGCCCGGCGCGAGAAGGAGAGGGGAGCATGCAGGAGCCCTTTGGGCAAGATGCTGTGGGGCAGCCCCAAGGGAGGGGGTCCTGCCAGCGGTGTTTTTGTGTTTGTGTTTCAGTGTTTGCTTTTTTTTTTTTGCCTGATGTTTACTTCAAGCATCGCACTCTGAGGGCTTATAAAGAGGATTAAGTGGTGAGGAGGTCTCGCAGAGTTAGGAGGAATTAATCAAGCAGCAATCAGAAAGGAAATTAATCTGAAGAGTTAATTAATCAGCCAAGGCAGGGAGACTGCAGCCAGTCGTCCCTATCACGCCTTCCAGGTTGCTATTTCACGCACCGGCAGGGCATCACGAAAAGAAGAGGGAGGTCCGGGGTGGGTGGGGATACCCAGACACCCCTCTTCACTTTTTAAGGAGAAAGCAGAAGTCCAACAAGCCCAGGTTGTTTCCATACCCCCATCCCACCCTGCAGGGACCTTGGTGAGGACATTTCTACCCAAGCGCAACAGGGCGAGCACACATCATCTGCCCCCCTCAGCCCAGCTCAGAAGTTTGCAAAGACTGAGGCATCCATTTCAGAGAGACTTCCACGCTCCTCTTACCTCTTTCCCGTGGAAAAGGGATCTAGATATGCAGCCCACAGTTTTTTGATTGCTTAATTGATTCTATACACCCCATACTCTCTTTCCAGCATCCTAAATAGTCTTTTTACTTCTCCATTGTTCAAGTCTTCTACATATGCACCACTGGGGATCACTTCCCCTTCACTCTGGTCTAACTTCATTTTACATATTTAGCTTTTCTTTTTCTTAATCTTTTCTTAAAATATATTCCCTGCAGAACCTTAATCATTTTAGTTGCTTTTCTCTGAATTCCTTCTAAAAGGCGTCAGGCAGAATGTTTTGCAAATTTGCTCTCATCCCTTCCAGACTGCATTTTGACTAATGCCCGTTTCCCTTGGGATGAGACGTACCCCATGCAGGCTGCCTGATCAGGGATGCTCAACCTTCACTACAGCCTGAAGCACTTGGGGTAAGAAAACTCCCTGATTCACAGGGGCCACAACATGACGTATCTTTGAACTTACATGACCTAGGCCAGTTTGGGAAGACATCTGAAATTTCATTAACTTCCCCAGTGTTAAAACTCTTTATGCACAGAGTAGGCATTTTGGTTACCTGGATGTGGAGAACAGCTTGTATTGTGTGTTTCATAGACTGCAAGCAAAGATTCATTTCTGTGTGCTGCCTACAACCTGCCTCCAGGGAGGTGCAGCTGGTCCGGAGCTGAGCCCAGGGTGCAAGGAGTTATCCAGCGGCCCCAGACCAGCTCCTACAAAACCACATCTTCATCTGGCAGCAGGGCCCATCCCTCCACGCGGTCACCCTGTGATCACCGAGAAGTGCTCTTTGGGGCTGCTGCCTTCTGCGAGATGACAGCTCAAACCCAAACCAGCTCAGCTCGGGCAGGTTGCATCATCCCACAAAACAACGGTGTCTTCCCCAGTATCAGCAGCCCAGGCAAATGCCATGGTGATTAGAGAAACAGTAGACAGATCGAGGTTCATCTCACAGAACCAGGGCCACCTCTGCAGTTAAGGGGGAGGAAGACATCTCCATCTGCCACATTTGGGCAGCACAGGCAAAATGACCTACCAGGTGCACGTGGTACCATTGCCAGAGGATTCAGGACAGGAAGGAAGCACGCACTGTGACAGACAATCAGCATTAAACATCTTATTAGATACACAACCTTCTCCCATCCAAAATATGTCAAAATAAAAGGAAAACACCTTCATTTGTCAAAAAAGGACCTGTCAGGCTAGGGGAATGGCTGAGAACTGGCTGGAGGCATTATCATATGCAGAGGTGATGAACGACTGGGGAGAAAACAGCTGCAGCGAGGATGCCAGGTGAGGGTTTGCTGGCCACTCTCAAGTAATGTACTCCGTCAGCAGAAGGCCCCATAAAGTAGCTAGAGCAGACTTAAAGGAAACCACATCCACTCATTAGCTTAAACAGCCATGTAAGCCCTTAAAGCATTTATTCTCATTTTTATCCCATTCCCTTCACATCAGTTTTATTTCCAAGGAAGACTGGGAAGCGCTGCCTTCTCTCCTTAAGTAAATGCCACGCTCACACAGAAAACTCCCACATCACCCAAGGCCGTCCCTCCCCCTAAACCATGAACTTGTCTCTTTTTCCTTTTGATACATAAAGGCTATTTTCACACATCCTCTAGAAAGAGCACACACACGCACTGCGTGTCTGTAAACTGCTGGATCCATTTCATTATAACTCACTTCTTCTGTGACTGCCACTTATAAAAAATTGATTTTAATAATTTATAGTCTACTCAGCACTACAGCACTCTGATCACCAACAGGTATCCAAAATGCTGGTTCTGGTCCGGAAATCTCTCCATTCAGAGCCAGGGCCTCAGATACCTCAGCAATCAATGCGTCTCGGTGTGGTACCCCGATAGCGAGATAAAAGAGATGCTGCTGCTCTTCTCCACACTAATAATGCCACAGAGAGGATGCATTAGCAGATAGCAGCTCATTCCTTTGAAATCTCCCTCCTCTCCTGGCTCCAACAGAGACTAAGGAGTGAAGATCTAGTCCCTTGGGGGGTTGCCACTGTGTTCTGACTTTTAGGGGTGCAGTGCTTTTGATTTAGGGTTTTCAGGTGGCAGTTCAAAGCAGAAGACATTAAACCCTTGTAGAGCATCTGAACCCACTGCAGGAGAATCCCACAGTATCGCCTGCAACAAATCCCTGGGTCACACATAGCTGGAGATGAATAGATAAAACACCAGGATAAACTGAAAGAATAAACACCGTGCACATACACACAAATATGTAAGCTTGGATATAAATAAGTGCGGATAAAAATGCACACCCTCTCAGATGATGCTATCAAATGCATTATTCCCCAGATCCCTACAGAGCAGCAGACCATCTCCAAGGTCATATTAGCGTAGAAGTAATGTAATCCCATTACCCAGACTCCTTCTCCCTCCCTTAGTTTCTATGTTGATGTTTGCTCTCTTAATTTTAAACACCAGCCATGTATCTTGTGGACCAGCTTGGGACCACTTTGCTCTAGTAGCAGTAAACACACGGTTTAATTCACTCATTCTCCAGTTAAAAAAACACAAAAAACACAAAAAAAAACCCACCAAAAAAAGCAGCTTTTCCTGCATGAAATACACACGTCTGCCAGTACGATGATCAACGCAGGGCATGCTGAAAGCTGCTGTAACTAACTCGGGCTCGGAGAAAAAACGGAGCATGAAAGGCGGTAAGCAGAAAATCCGTACATACTGCTCTGTCTGGGAGAAAAATATCCAAGTGGCAAATAACTCAGCTGTGAACAACCCACCATGTGAGCGTCCCGAGGATGCAGCTCAGTGCTTGTGCTAAAGGGTATTTGCTAATTCCCCGGGTGAGAGACAGGTCATTAAGAGGAAAGCTGGACAGAGTGCTTAACACCAGGGGGGAAGCAGGGAAGTAGGGCGAAACAGTTGGCAAAGCAAGCTGCAAAGAGAAAGAGGATGAAGGATAGCGCAGGCAGCGGCCACCATGGCCACTCTGCCCCATGGTCAGCAATACTGGTCCACACAAGCCCTCTGCCAGCTTCTCCAGGGAGTTCATTCTCTGGAGCGGATAAATCTTTAGACAGTTTGGCCCCTGGGGTCACAGCATGCAAAACCTCTTGGAAATCTGGCTCCACTTCTTCGATCCAAGCCCTAAATTCTGCCCATGCTGGACACTGTCCCTCCTCCACTCTCACAAACTTTCCTAACAACTCTCCAAATCTTCCTGAAATTCAGGTCATTGCTCTCTGTCTATTCACCTTCTGAAAATATCTCTAATCTCCTTTTTTTCCTTTTGCTGCCTGCAGAAGACTGTGATAATGTGTCTTCCTTCACACCTCATCTCTTCTAGCTGACACAATAACAAAAAAGTTTAATAATAACAATGTCCAACAAAGAGTACAGTGATCTGTACTGACTAATCGTTGGTGGATGCAAGAGAGATCTGCCAGGAACATGCATCTCAAAAGACACCGAGCATATGCTTAGACTTCTCCCAAAACCCCCACAAGTCCCTTTATGGCAAGCCCATGCTGAATGAAGACCACAAGGGTGGTTAACATGCACGCCCAGTCTTCAAGGAAGATGCTCAGGACAGCATTTCAGGATGCTTTTTGCCCTAAGCATGCTTTCCATCTTTGGGTCTCCCAGCCTTTAACCAAGTCTGATGGATGTCCCCAAGGCTCACTGTACAGTCAGTGGTGAGACACACATAGCTCCAAATGCTGCTGCTTCTGCCTAATGAGGAACCCACCCCTCCTGGGTGGCTGTGGAGGGAGTCTGCAGTGATTAGTCTCATTAAGCCTCTGTAAAAGCTACTCTAACATCAAACTGATGGACTATCCAAGGCAGACTTGTTAGCAGAGGATAAATGAAAATCCAGCCTTGGTATTTTAACAGTCTACAAGGCATCATTTCTGCTTGGATGGCCCTTAACCCTTACATGTTCTGGATGGCTCATTCAGCTGCTGGTCACAGCAGGGAGCCCATCTCAATCCCCAAGCCTGTCTCTGTCCCAGTCTTCTCATCAAGACCATACAAACTTGCCTGCTCTGAGTTACTGTGCGTAAAGCCTTTTTCACTAGTTAATGAAATATTTTTTTAAGTACCTTCCCTTGTTCCCATTGTACATACCTCAGCACTTGTTAGACATTACACCTGGGATTGGTGAAGGATGTTAGAGGAATTTCAGTAGAATTTGTCTATTAATTCCTTTCGCTACTTTTTAAACTCCCGTGCTTAGTAAAATGCTGGCACACATGTCCTTCTCAACAGGTAGCCACTAATGAAATTATCCACCAGCTGCTTTTACAGTAAAGCTCAGCTGAACTGGTAGAAACCCTCCCCAAAAAGTACTGCCAAAACAGTGGGGCTTGGAGCTGCTGTCACAGCTGGCAAAGGCTGGAGCAGATGTGCATCACCTGGTCCTCACCCTTGCAGAAGCACACACACAGCACCCCCCCGCCTCCCAGCCTTGTGTCTGCAGCACAAGGCAAGACACAAACTCAGCAAAAGCCTAACCTGTGCATTTGTGATACACCCCAAAAACAGGGGTAAACTACCTCAAACAGATGAGGACTGCACCTTTCTTTGTCCTCTTTTAGAGCCATTATTTACTAGAAACATTTCCCTCAGTGTCCAACTTCTAGCAGACTGTGTCTTGATATCCTGAAGACTTTCTTTGGTACCGCGACACCTTTGACCCCCTGTGCCTCAACAGCTGCAGCACAAGGCACGAACACAGGCAACGCTGCCTGCAGTGCTTCTGCTCACTCCCAACACATGCTAAATGGCAAAGATGGATACACACACCTACTTCCAGGCTTAGGACTGGTGAGTTTAAATTCAAATCTGCAGTCCTGTAGTAATTCAGGAAGGTGCTGTGATAATTGTTGAACCTGATCTGAGTGTGATGGAGACATGAGGTTAATAACTGGAGGCTGCCAGGCGCTTTCCCCTGCTCTGCACTAGCATAGGATGGCCTTTGGCTCCAAAGACATGGGTTTGTGTATTTTGCTTTGGTTTTATTGCTGCCTGGAGACAGTTGTATGTACCTCCTCAATAATTTAAACTGACAGAGCTGTGCTGGACTCTGTATCAACCAAACCTCTTTGTCAAGGCAACATCCTTCAGTAGAAAGTCTGAAGGACTGCAGTATGTTCAGTAGAGTCACATCCACAAGTCTCACATCTCCCATAGCTGCTGTCCTTACAAGACAATAAAAGAAATCAAGATTCAACCACCAACTTTCCATCTCCCACACCGCTTACCAAAATGGGAAACACTCAGTGCTCACTCCTCTTTCCTCCTGCCTTCCCCATTCACACTCCAGAAAAAGACGCAAGCGCTGCCTTCCCTCCCTCTCCACTGCTCAAGGCACGTCATCACACTTCGGAAACCATTAGCACAAATTCCAGCCAAGATTATTTATTCTTAAAAAACCTGCCCAACAACAAATTTTCCTCCAGCCACTCCCAGACTCCGCAGCTCAGTGCAGATAAATAGGCACTTACCACCAGCTACTAACTTCATAAAGCATCTTCCCATCTTCATTCCCCGGCGATGCCTGTGTGCACACACGTGCTTGCACTCCATGTGCACAAAGCACTCTGCGAGAGGACTTTTCTCCTTCCTTACCTAAGCGAGACATGAAGCACCACGCTGTCAAATAAGCGCCTGGGCTGCTGCATCGCCTCTCTCTCACCCTTACACATCCCCATTCCTTCTCATCTTCCAACTCCAAACTTCACAACACCTTTGCATGTAGTAAAAGCTCCATGCTGTCCAAAATGTGCGGTAGATAGTGATGGTGCAGGGCCCATAAATTTTTCAAAAGACACATGTGCCATAGCAGAAAGCTCAAAGATCTTGAAGCACGTGGGGCTTTGTATGTATGTGCCAGCTTAGCACCGATATCTGAAAGTAAAATACTCAGAAATGGCTTCTGGGAAATGCTCTCAGGTGCCGGATTCAAGATTGAAGTGTTCTCCACTGAGAATGAAGGATGTTAGAGGACCTGTAAGTTATAACAAATTTGCACGAAAGCCTGATGGCTTTGGGAACCACATATGGATGAAAAAAAAAAATCTAAGGGTGAAGCCTGATGCAGGAAAAACATACAGATTTTTGCTACTGATTGGAAACCAGGATTTATCCTCAAGGCATAGTTTCGGGCAGCACACTGCCTCCCTGCCTGCATCCAGGAGGGTTTCGAAAGGCCGGTATCAGAGCGAGTTGCTGCACCATGGATCAGCAGACCAAACAGGAATTTCCACTAAGGTGGATTTTGCAAAAAAGAGAGCTTACACAGCTTTCTGCCAACTGTCTAGTACCAGGTAAATAAATGCCAGTTTTGGTGTCATCCAAATAATAAAATAAAATTTAAAAAAGAGGCATCTGGCAGGCATTTAAAGGCCCAGTAGCACATGTTAGTATAAAAGTTTAATAGCATCTCTCCTCATTTAACTGAAAAGCAGAACCTCATTCCTTTTTGGCAGATTAACAAAAAGGCTGCCTGTACAACTGGTCCCAAAACCACTGGCTGAAACCCTAACAAAGCTCTGGCAAAAGCACACCCAAGTGAGACATCCTTTGCTATAGCATCCTTAAACCCAATACAGATCTTAGCTTCTGTGTTGGGATGCACGTAAGAGGAAGCAACTTATTTTGGTGTGACCTGATCACAGCAAGTTCAGCAGAACTTAAATCAATGCCTTTACTTATACATATCAAAAGGTAGGAAGGTGCCCTGTTTTACCCTTACATCTTCAGTTTTAATATGTCAGAGTGGAATACATGTCCTTTGCTGATGAGGGGTTTTAGCACACGCTGACATCCCATTAACTCCAATATCATGTTAACAGCAGCCAAGAAGCATTACTCGAAATCTTTAAGCTGAGAGAATAAGCCCAAATCACTCCTAAATACACCAGCAACATAATGAACTTTGATAGAAAAGAAGCATAGTGAAGACCATATGTTTTCTTGTTAAGAAGGTTGGACTTGATCTCAAAGGTCTTTTCCAATCTTAATGATTCTATGATTCTTTAAGAACTAAATAGCTACGTAAAAAAGGGGAGAAAATTCTAAAATCCAGCTGTCCTGCAGCAGCAGAGTGGAATTGAATTTCTGCAGGCACCCAGCAGAGGAATCAAGCTGTATCTAATTTCAATTTCCATCATGACACTTTAGATAAAGGAAGATTGACAGCAAACAGGAGGTAAAAGAATTAATACGCTTTTTAAAAAAAAGGAGAGAAAGAGAAAATAGCGGTCAAACAGCTAAGCAAGGTCCTACTGAAAAATACAGTAATATTTCCTCCCTTCATCCCACATGCCAAGGGGACAGACCTGCAGCAGTCTACAGCAAGATACTCGGCAAAAGCACTCAGCAGCCCAAAAGGCATGAAGTCTCATTACCAGATGCTGCTACCAATTTAATTCCGAGCGGAGAAACTTGTCAAGAAGGCAGACGTACTCTAAATCTGTAAGGACATTTCTCTTTATATATGCACACATATGCACATAACTTTAATTTGTTCTCCTGGATGATGTGCAGAAGAAATTAATAAGCTGAACTTTAAAATTATAGTAAAAAAATCAAAGGAAATCTTAAGAAAAAAATATTTAAGAGCCTAAATGATAGCAGAATCGAGAGGATGAAGCAGTTGGTCTATAAAAACAAATCATGCTGAACTACCTTCAATGCCTTATTTTCCCCTGATTGAATTACAAAATTAGTCAATGAAGGCTGTAATATATTCGGGCTCAGTAAAATATTTGGTAGTGTCTCAGCAAAAACTTCCTTGAAAAATTAATTCAAACTGGCTTGGTTGTGAGTGCTGTCATATGACAGTATTAATAACAACAGTAAATTTGAGTTACATGTCTCTTCCCTGCTAGTGCCAGTCTGGATGCCACAAATACAGCAAAGCTTTAAGCCGGAGAGACTCACCACAGGGACTGGTGATAAGGCTGGGTTTATCTAGCATCTTTATTAATTAGTTGGAAATGAAACAAACCCACTGAACTAGCTAAGCTGTTGATATGTGCCTGTTTAGGGGGCAGAGCGGGACTGTAATACTTTTGAAAGCCACCACTGATATGGTGGCTCAATGACCGAGCAGATCTGGCTCATTCCTGCTGGCTCCACGACCTTCTTGTAAGTTGAGTGGCACCAAAGGCACAGAAAAATCACATGGGCAGCACTTCCCTTAGCCAGCAAACACAGGCAGAAGTAAGAAAACCAAGATGCAAACTTCAAATAACAATGAAGAAGGACAAGTTTTGGAGATAAATCACAAATTTAGTGGGAGGCAGAAACCTGGAAAACAGTCAATGTCCAAATGGGCTGGTGGCAACAGCAGGCTGCAAATGGGTTATGAACCTGTGAGGAAGTAGGACCATGCCCTGCACAGGGGGCAGATGTCCCCAGCACGCATTGAGGGACAAAACCTGGCGTAATCCCCACCCTTGCCAGGTACAGGACCAGGAGTCTCCTGCACACCAAGAAAACTCAGGAAAGGACAACAACAACAAAAATACGACCATGATGCTAGAAGGACTGAACTGGGATGAAAGAGGGTTTGCATCCATGCCCTGGCTTAGCACTGCAGGAAGAGCCAGCTGCAATGACCCTGGGGACATCCAGCGATGCTGAAGCCAGGGGGATGGAGAGTAAAAGCATGTAATGATTTAACTTAAATAGAGACCAACTAGTTCTCCAGGGCAGCAAACTGCCCTGCCCCGGGGTCCAGCCCCAGAACGCCTTTGGTGACCAGCACAGAGCAGCACGGGGACCCTGCATGTCACAGGTCCTCCTCATAGCTCCCAGCAGCTGGTTTCCCAGCATTACCCCTCACCAGTGGAAGCGGTTCCCCAGCGTTACACCCCACCAGTGGAAGGGCCGCCTGCCCTGCCCCACTGCGCCAGAGCCCCTCACAGGTAACTCAGCCCTGCTGCAGCATCCCATTGCTGCGTGCGCAGGGATGAGCACAGGAATTTACCCAAAACCCACACAAAAAAAAAGTCTAAGAAATCAATTAAGAAATCAATAAGAACAAATATTGATCCTAGACCACTGTTACCTCAAAATTATGGGATTTTCTCTATTTTTTCCATAACATGAGACATCTCTCCTTCATAAAAAAAATGTTAGAGCTTAATAAGTAAGACCATGCTAAATATTACCCCCACTATCGATCAGAGAAAGAGCACACCGTTGCCAGGAACACCTTGGATGAAGACATTGTTTGCTTATTCACACAGATCATGCACCTGCTGATTGTGGGAAACTCTGGTTCTGTATTCCTCTTCCCAAAGCAGGACTGAAGCTGGAGCCCAGTGGAAGCACCGCAGCCCCTGGCCAGACCCAGGAGCATCCCTGGATGCCATGAGAGGGTGCCGAGGCACTCCTGAACCAGAAGTGAGCAGACCGGGCCAGCAGCTCCCATAGAGCCCCACAGTCTGGGAGGACACAAAGCAGAAATCAGCCCGTCAGGACGCAGCTCCACATCCGTGATCCACATCTCCATGCTGCATGGTAAGAAACGCATCTCAGCCCAAGGGCAGCAGCGGCTTTACCTTCCTCCCCGAGTGCCAGCTCCACTTAGCGTAATGATTATTAAGCTCTGTCAGCAGATATGAAACCAACAGACACAGCTCCACAGGCAAGCGCTTTGAAAGCCGCCGAGACGCTCCTGCTCACAGGTTTTCTTTATCCATCTGGAAAATTGCGGATGTCACAAGAGCTTTTAGAACATCAAGACGAAATCGTCTTGTCAGCAACAAAAGGGCCAGTCCTCCCCTGCCCCGATCCCAGCAGCTGTCTCAGCACTGCAGGCTTCTGCACGAGTGGCCGGTATTTTATCAGGACGCCGATGCCGCCGGTGCCAGAGATCTTCGCCAGCACTCTGCCCATCCTGGAGCTACCGTGGCACCGGCATCTCAGCCCGTGTCGTGTGAATCTTACTCTGAAGGAAAAACAGGGTGAAGGAAAACAATGTTTTTCCCTTCACACTAATTCACAGCCTCTTGCCTGACTCTTCACTGCATTAGGCTGGGAAGATCTTGCTGTTTGCTGGGGAGAATGAAGCATGTGTCCTGGGACAAAGAGATGCAGGTTCACTGGCAACAGCTCCTCCTACAGCTGGTTGAAGTGGAACAAGAAGCAAGTCAAAGAGCTTTTAATCCAAAACTGAGGCTGATCCATCCATTTTCTCTGCCATAATTATACGGTTTTTCACCCGCTGTAGTTTTTGAAGCTGCTGCACTGCTTCGGCTTGGGTGGCATTAAAGGCAGATGTGGCAAAACCACTTTGCCAGAGACCATGCTTCTCAACAGGACTCTGATAAAAAATGGCTTTTTCCTTTTCTGTGGAGAAAACCCCTTGCTGGTGACAAAGTGAGGTCTTTCCGCAAGATCAGAGGGTATCCAGCAGAGTCACAAAACCACCCCAAGACCAGGGTGTGTAGGATGCTGGGCTGCAGCGTTAAGGGTCCAGAAGAGGCTGGTAACTCCTGCAGATGCTGGGCTGCCATGAGGTAAAACAATGAAGAAAAACTTTTCTGCAGCTAGCAGGTTCCAGTAGATACAGGGAGCAAAGAGGCTGCGAGACGCAGAAGATGGCCACAAACACCAGCTCCACACTCTCCTCACACCGCAAGCCTAGGAGCAGAGGGGAAATCCTGCAATACAGCCTGAGTGTGGAGCAGAACATGTTGAAGGCGGGGGTGAGATTTTGTGGGTGCATTGGGCATCATTCCCAGCATGACGCTCCTCAATGGACCCTGATGGCAACAGTACTTCATACACAGAGCCCAAAGTGAGACCTGTTGCCAGTTTACATGGCCATAGGCAATATTTCCTGGGTCCCTTTCCTGAACCACAAGACAGGTCCAAGGTGGAACAGAGCATTCCATCCTCTGCCCTTCGTCGTCATCCAGGGCCATGGCACTAACTGGAGACCATTCTTCCAAACAGAAACTGGATTATAACCCTGCCCCTCAGACATACAATATGAGACTCCAAATGTGATTTATTCCTTCTGTGCACAGAATACTACCAAAGCAGCTGCCTTGTGTACAGGCATCATCTTCTGGTCCATTGCTTTTTAATGGCACAGATGTAGATTGAAATGAGATGTATGAGCATCACATAGGGATTCTGCACCTCTCCCACCTTCATCAACAGACACTGGTGCTGATGATGGAGTTTCTTGGGTCTGTCCAGGACACAGGCAGGCTCGTTATTGCACCACAAGAAAGAAGTTGGAGATGGAACAAGCCCATTAGATCATCAGATGCTCCAGTGCTCTCTACAATTTGCTTCCTCAGTGCTTTCGCCAGTCAAAGCTTGAACAGCCCAAGTGACAGCTACTGTCCATTCCCTTGGAACGTTATTCCCTGCTGCCTCCAAATTCAAGCACATTCAGCCCAGGTTCAAAACCAAGCAGCACCATTTTCTTCCTTTTCCCACATTTGCCATCACATGTCCCAAATGCTTATCTTCTCAGTCTTGCTGTTTAAATCACAGTTACCTGTCCCTTGACCAAGTGTGAAGCTCTCCTGCCCCAGCGTTCAAGGACAGAGTGCCAGATCTCAGCATCCCTGGCTAAACACCACATAAATGAACAACAATCCTACAGCAAGTCACGAGGAGGAAGAGGTGATGAACTCACCAGGGACATCCTCCCAGAGAACCATTTATCATCATTAACAGTAGCAAAATCTTTTTCAAAGAGTAATTGGACAAATGCAATATAGACAAACTACAATTAAAATACTAATTAAACCCCTTTACTTCTTCCTATACTGCCCTGCACCTGATTAAAACCACATCAAAGTTGACACTTAGTTGTCTGGTTGTTGGCTGCCTTCAGAGAGGCACAGGAGAGCACACAGCATGCAAGGTTTGTGGAGATCATACCTCTTCATCAAATTAGATACATCGGTTAAAAAAAATACCCTGTCCTGCTGCTGTATGTTGTACCTGTTCTGGACATAAACAGAATTATACTGGCTCTGTGCTGTCAATCCAGCATCTTTCACTAAAGCAAAGCCATGTGAAGACAGATGGACAGACACCATCAGACAAAGAAACAGACACAGATTGGAGCCATGGATGCGAGGAGCAGGCAGGCAGGAGCAGCACTGCTGCGGAGAGGAGCCTGCTGAGGATTAGTACCTTCTGCATGGTCCTTGGGGGAGGCTGCTCAGATGGCTGAGCCTGGGCGATTTCACAGATGTGGAAAAGATGTATGCAAGCAGTTGGATGAGGAATTGGGGCGACTCAGTTGCTCCTGAATGGAAAGCAGACAAAAGACATCTTCCCAACCCTGCAGTGTGAGGGAAGCAGCCATGGCTCATTCTCACCCTCTGCCTTCTCAAGGTTGTGCCCACCGCATACGCAAAGGCAGAAGGAAGCACAGTGCCCCAAGCAGCAGGGTCTACAGCACTGCCACTTGTTAATGCTTTGCTGATGGAAAAGCCAGCGCTCTGAGTCTGGAACCTGAACAGCTTCAAAAAAATTATGAAAAAAAAAAAAAAAATTCAACATATTTCCACCACCTCGGATGAGTTCACATCATGCCAAATCTCAGGTGAGATGAGGGTCACTCACGCAGCTTTTGACTCCACAACGTGAGAATGGCTTGTGAAAGTCCATGGTGAGACACCTGTTAATGTGGAACGGCCCTGGGAAAACTCCATGGGGCTCCTTTGGGGTGAGTGAGCACCCAGGATCCAGCACCCGGCTGGTGACCGGAGCAAATGTGTGCACCCACAAGCGAGGGAGGTTGCACACTGGAAGAAAGAGCCTGCAGTAATGCAACGTGGAAGAGGCCTGGGGCTTCTCAGGTCACCTGAAAAGTACTGATCAGACTTTTTTTTTTAACTGCTTTTAGTAGTTGTCTAAAATAGACACTTTGGTTTTGTAAAAGCAACCGAAATAGGATAATTGCTGGTCAACGTGCTTTACATTTCCTTTATAAATAACTTATGAATACTTCTGGGAGTGGGAAAATATTTTATTTCTAGATCTAAATAAATTCTGATCTTCTCTTAACCATGTCTCTTACAGGGTCGTTCGATGCATCTCTCCAGCCAAGGGTGGCTCCTTGCTCCTTCAGACAGCAACGAGTAGCAGCACCACCCCATCTTTCAAAGCCTTCACTGGACTAAGACCACCTGGGACCAAAGGACAAGGAATGTGAGCATCAACTGCCGGCACGAGAGCAGATCTGGAGACGCAGAAGCGGGTACCTTCTCACAGCAGCCCAGAGGAGAGGTGGGATCTCTCGAAGGTTTGCCAAGGATCCCAGGGCTGCATAGCAGCTTTCCCTTGCTGCGGCCGCACCCATTACAGACTGCATGCTTAGCAGAGGGCGAGGCACCTGTCATTTTGAAGAGTTTTAAGGGTTATCACCTTGAAGCACTAAATAAATAAATAACTAGGAGAGCTTGCATTTCAGCAGAGTATAAACAGGCATTTATAGAAAGAAGCCCCATTGAAACCACACGCCCTTTCAATCCACTTCGCAGGCAAATAAAACCAAGTAATATCAAGTGCGAGAAGTATATCGAGGGACTTTTCAAACAAACAGAAGGATACCAACAAGGAAAAGCCCTGACCTCCAACGGCCCCACAGGGTCTCTCTCTGTCTGCACATTTCAGAGTCTCAGCCCCTCGGCACTGCTGGGCTCTGTGCCTCGCACACCCAGGTTCAAAGAAAGCAACAGCAACCAGTCCCCACTTCCAGTCCATTAGTATAGCTCACCATACAACCCTGAACCCCCATGGTTAGCCGTGCTTTTTAATATATGGCTGTTTCTGTCCCATAGCCGTGCCAGGCTGGCTGATACTACTTTGCTCTTTCTTCCTGCTCCCGCTACACGGCAGGCTCCCAGGAGGATGAAAAGAAAGGGCCCTGATCACAGATTTCTCCTGAGCAACTAACCCTTAAGATGCAGGCTCTCCAAGATGCAGAGTGTTTGTTCATGCCTATACAGCTGCAAATAAATAATCAGGGAAAAACAACAAGTGCATGATTATAGCCAGACATGGCCAAGGCAACGTGGGTCAGAATTAAGCCTCATTTGAAAGGTAGGTCATAGCTCTTGTATATTTTTTTCCTCCCCTTTAAAGCTGCAGAGATAATTACATGAAGGAGGAAAGAAAAAAAAAAAAGATAAACAAAAAAACGAATCAACAAAAGCAAAAAGCCAGGCACCCGAGATATCTTTGCAGGAGCTGGTCCTCTTGAATCAGAACCCTGGAATTGTTCTCCAATCGACTCAGCGGACAGTTACCATCTGTTTATGGAAAAAAATGTTAATAACCCCCAATCATAATCAAATAGGCAACCACTTTACTTTAAGTACCTATTAACTAATGCTAAATTACAATGGAACAGCTCTGCAAGTACTTCTGACATCCACATGCACATCAGCAGTGCCAGCACTTTGATCAGGGCTATTAGAACAAACACCAAATGAACTGATAGCGATGCGATTCCTCAAACATTACAGAAAGCGTGGGCAGTATTTATTTACTGTTCTTTCTTTTCTCCCCCATCTCCTTGTTGTTTCTGCCTACTCAGAAAGAAAATATGTATATGCTCGTGTACAGATGTACACACCGCCCGTCACAGCAGACCCTGTGAAAGCCTGATTCCCTGTGTTTTGTTTTTGTGTCCAAGGCTGAGCTTCCATGCGGATTCTCCGAAGCCCAGAAAGGCTCAAGGTATTTCCATCAGTGGGGCATCACCTGAGTTGTCATCCTCTGTTTAGCCCCCCTGTTCCCATTATGCCTGTAAAGGCACTTCTAAGTCCTTCTCCCTCTCCTCTGAGTGGAACTGGTCAGCAGAGCCAAAAGCTGCAGCAGAGAAAGGGAAAAATCAGGCAGGCAGAGCTGTACACACATGCTTGCACGTGCGCAGAGAGGCAGCATGATCACACGCCTTATTTCTTTAGGAAATCAGATTAAAAACCAATTGACTCTTTGCCAACTGTAACCAAGTCTGAACCATTAGCTGGCACTGTCTCCACTCGAGGAAGAAAACCTCGTTTGGAGAATGCAAGTGGTTTTTAATCTCAGAGCCTGGAAAATAGTTCATCTCAGCAACATGGCAGGTGCTCTTGTCTCTGGATTTTCTCTAGTGTCTTTCTCCCACTATCCCTGCACACTCAATTTTTTAAAATTTTTTTTTAAAGTTGTGCAGCACCAGGAATACATCACAAAAACACGCATGAGCACACGTTCTTTACCTCTAGGCATTTACAAATGTAATAGAAAACAAGCAAAAGGAGGAAATATAGGTCAATCAACCTAAGCATTTACGCGGCCTTCATTGCTGTGCCATCCGAACATTTTGTTAGTCCCAGGACTTTTCTGTGCCATTATTATTGTTTTATGAAATTTCATTTTTGTTAGTCCCGGGACTTGCATGTGGCTTTTTTATTATATTAAGAAATTTCATTTCCTGTCATCTGCTGGGATTAAACTTTGATGGGAAGACACGGGTTTACGAGGCTTGCGGTGACAAGCCTGACCCCAGAAGATGAGGTGTAAAACCCTCCACCTCCGGCGGGCAGTCAGGGAATGCAGGACCCCAAGCCTGGAGATGTAGCAAGCAACAACTGAGCGTGGGATACCGGTCTCATTACTCCCATGTGCTCTATCCCATCTGTAAAACCCACTCCCGTGGGACACGGCAATACACCGAAGTGCCCCGACTCCCCATTCCTTGCTCTGCTAGATCCCGTTCTTCTTCCCACAAGGCTTGCAAAAGCATCTCAGATCCCCCTCTAGATACACTGCCCTTCACCAAATGATTGCAGCCCATATCTGCGACTTCAATGCTTCTCAGATTTTGAATTCACTTTTCCCAGTGGTTTCCCCTCCGCTGCCTCCGTGTTGCCCATGTAACGCCACGTTTCACAAAACGCCTCTTTGTTTGCCATTTTCCTGCTGCCTCCACCACCCCAGCTCCGGTGATCCCCCAGCTGCTTCAAACCACCCCTACCTCCCCCCAGCTACAGGAGCCAAAGTCGACAGGCGGCCAGTAAGGGGATCTGACCTCCACCATCCCCTGCTAATGAATGCCCTCTCTGGAGGGAGCAGTGAAAGGCGAGGGGGATGGCGCAGAGCCAGCCTGCACGAGCTCAGCGGAGGGGCGCCAAGGAGCCGGGAGCACAGCGTGTTAGAGTCCCCTTCACAAGGAGCTTTTGTTGATGCCACTGGTGCAGCCCGTCAACGGCACGCTTGGCAGCACAGGCTTTTCCACCACTTGGCTGCTGGCTGTATCAGTAGCTGGGTCGTAACCAGAGCGGTGGCTCTGCCAGGACTCTCATGCAATGCTCCAAGGGTGTGCTATCAGCCAGAAGAGGACAAATGTGGACACATCACCATCTCATAGTCCTCCCCCAGCCATGTGTCCCAAGACTTTCTTTTCAGCAAAGGCAGCTGGGATGTTGGACACTTTGCAGGCCATTAGTCCACTTTTAAGACTGGTGGGCAATTCAGTAGGTTGCCCAGGGGGACTTTCCAGCCCAACATGACATCCAACCTTGTCAGTCGAAGTCCACCTCTCTGTCTCTCGGAGATAAACCATCTGCTTAACACTACGAGACACAGAAGGAAAAAGATGTGCTCAGAGAGACTCACGAGGTGCTTTGGGTAAAGAGCCCAACATGAGCACGCAATGTTCTGCATCCGTGACAAAAACAACAGGAAAAACCTGCTCCTGCAGGCCTGCCAAGCTGGGATTTCAACAACAAGTGGCAACATATCAGCTGGCAACAAACAGCTCCTGATTCAGGGAATGATGCACTTTCCCAAAAAGACTCAGGGTTTGCATTTTTTTTCTTAGTAAATGATAACATGCTGGGTGCCACACAGGATGGCTCCTGCCCAAGACTTAACTGATAATGAGGGCATCAAAGGAAAGTGCCAGCTAAAGGATATTTGCCAGCTGCACCATCCTGTACAGGGTGTCAGAATAAGGTAGGACCTGTACATGAGTCCCTGGAAGAGCAGCGTGGGGCCACTCAGTAAAGCGATTTGATGATTTGGACAAGGACATCACCTCATAAGCAGGAAACCTCTGGGGAGACGGAAAAGAACAGCAATCCATCAGTGGAGTGAAAGGGGAGACACTGGGGAAAGAGACACCAAGCACAAACTCAAGCTTCAATGTGTCATTGCCATCTGCAACAGCTCGGCTGAGACCCCAAAGCAAGCTAATGAGAGAACAAGGCTCTGGACTCATGGACCTGCCAAGCAAGGAAGAATACTTTAGAAACTGCATTTTGGAATGCATGGAGGGGACTGTGACATATCTTGTTGGGGTGAGAAATAAATCAGCTACAGCTGGCAGGGCAGGCCATAGCCAGGGTACCACCAAGCATCCCAGCCACTGCAGATGAATGGAAGTGTTGCCTTTGTGTTGTGGGTAAAAAAGTGGGGAGGTTTGGTAGTAAGCCCAATACGAAGAGCGAGATACAGGCTAAAGATGCAGTCTGGTAGCATGGGAGTTGACAATGGCACTACGGCTAAACAAAGAAAACTATAGGCAGAACAGACGCTGGGGAAAAGCAGGAGACTCGGAGCAGGCAAGGCCATGTGCTAGGAAGACTGTCCACAGGGCAGGAGGATCTGCAGTCTCCAACAGGGAGCAGAGCTTAAAGGTATGAGTTGGCTGCCCATGGTGCTGCCCATGACACTCGTGATTCATTAAAGACCTATCACCCTCATTTCAAAGATGTATATAATTTCTGTCAACTTCATGTCACCAAGCAATGTCATCAATGAAACTTTCAGAAACTTTGCAGGGTTGTGTTTTCATATCAGAACTGGAAGAAATACAGCATGACAGGGAAGAAAGCAGGCTTTTCTGGCTAAATGTTTTTGTCTCCCAAAGACTGCACGCATAAGGGCCCATCACAGCACCCCTCTCATTTCTGGGAATGCAGAATATCCACTAACACACCTCTACAAACACCTCTGAACACGCATACACACCTGTTTACCAAGACTGGTTACTTACATAATGTTCACTCGCCTTTGATTCTTCCATTAGGGTTAGAAGTTGCTTCTCCTTTTTATATTTGTATCTCTAAGCCCCATCAGCAATAAATGCCCAAGCACTTCCAAAGTGTTCTGACAAATTCCTCCAGCAGGCACATAATATCTTCCCAATTTTACAGATGGGGAAATTAAAGCATAGACAGAGGTTAAGACAGCTAATTGCCTACGGACACGAAGTGAGTCAGTAGAAGAGCTGGGAATTGATCCCAGGAACCGTGTCTTCCATTCCTCTACTCCACCCACCAGTCAGTACACCCTACCAGATGGTTCTTATCATTGGACATATGGACTAAATATTGCTAAGTTGGTGTAGAAGATTTGCTATTTAATTAAATGTCCTGTCTTCCATCTCCGTAGGATGCACAGGGGATACTCCAGCCAGAATCCCATCTGGACCCACTCAAGAAATGTCTTCATAACACAAACAAAGCCCTAGGCAAGCACAAGAAACATTCCCAAACCTATCAACCTGCCCTGCAACACAGACCCCAACAAGGCCAGGAAGCAGGCTGCGACTCAGAAGCCTTGGAAGAAGTTCATGGTTGTCAAAGTCTGGCTTCAAATCATGTATGAGCCACCAATTAGGCTGGGAACTACTTTGTCATGTGAAGGCTCTTCCTCCAGCCTTCACTGGGCACCACCAACGCTGTCCAACTGGAGATACCAGCAGAGTCACAAAAAGCAGATGGCACAGAGTCATCTGCTTTCTTCTGGTATCAGCTCTGTCACATCACGGTGCTGGGATTGGTAGGACAGAGAGACCAGTTCTGCCTGGCAGACATCAGAGGCCTTCTCACTTTCCAATCACTATCAAGGACACTTGAAACAGTGCTCCTAAAGTGATTATTCGTGATGCAGAGGAGGAATCTTCCCAACAGAGAGGCAACAGAAAGAGGCCTTCCACATCGCTGGAGAACAGGTCAGCAATTGTTTTCCCAGCATAGACCTTACATATTTACAGCAGCATTTTGGTCCCCATTCACAGACAGGCACAGAATGGGCACACCTGCCTTTCTGACAGAACCCAAACTAGTTTTGTATCCTTCTGCTCCCCCTTCACACCCTGTGCTCTACACCCAGTGAAACACAAGGGGAAAGCCATGTGTCATCAGGTCCACAAAAAGGATTTCACCCAAGCTCTCCTGAGTACAACTCCCTCAACGCATGGCTGCAGGGAAAAGGCTCAAAGCTCTTCTGAGCAACCTTTAGATGTAATCATGTACTGATAAGGAAAACACATGCATACTTCTGCCAAGCAGAAGCACATACAGGTGAGAACCACCAGACTGTATATCTCTGTTACTCTCTCAACAAACAGAAGAGGGTTGGACAGCATTCTCTTTAGAAGGTTTTGCACCAATACTGACAAAGTAGGAATAAAACCACAACACCTTTCCACGTGTGCTATAAGAGCTGGGCAATCCTGGAAGGTGCCTCCTGCTAGAGAAAAGCGACTGCACGTACCTTTCATCCCAAACTTGGACCGCCGGCCGTACTTGTTGATCATAACAAAGAGGACGACCAAGAGGACACAAGCAAATGCTGCCAGCCCAACCGCTATGGAAACCTGAAAGGAAAAAGCCTTAGAGTCAAGACAGAGGAATTTAGCAGTCTAGAAATACAGCACGTCTGTGCCCAGTTAACCTTTCTGTAGGCTCATAACATCTGCTGCAGCCCCGTGGATATCAGCTGTGGAGGAAAACACGAGCAAAACCAAACGGCTCTAGTACATCTTGGCAGCATTGAGGATTAGGAGGACTGGGAACTCCCTATCAGCGATGTGGTTCTGGCACTAGTTCTCCCCAGCCTCTCACTCCATACATCAGCAGGGAAGGAAGGGAAGGAGGATGTCTACTCCAATGTCTAGGCTCTCTATTGCACGGCATCATGAGCCTCCATTTGTGATACCACCACAATGCCATTATGTCACAGCACTAAAGCTATTCTAACCTGAGCTGGGAACACACAGGAGCAGCAGAAAGTTCTTTAGAAGGAGCAACTCTGTCTCCATTCAAACATCCCTCAGGACAAAGAATGAGGGAAAATAGTACACCACAAAAAGAAAAGAGAAGAAATTAAGTAGAACTGGTTTTTTTCCCAAAAAAACCCCTTTGGTTTTCCTAAAGCCTCTAATGGATCCCTATTCATTGTAATTTTTAGTAGTATTTATACTACAGCAGTGTCCAAAGTCCTTCACTGGAACTGTAGTTTCACTGTATCAGTGTACAAGCAGAGGAAAGGAAACCTCCTTGCCCTAAAGGGTTTGCAGTTCCAGGCTTGTTTTAATATTTATGAATATTTATTTCTTCAAGTCTTTGCTCGAGATACTTTTATTGCATTGACGTAAACAACAATTTCTTTGGCATTTGTCCAATTATTCTCCTGTATAGGGTCTTGTCATGCATTTAGACTTCGCTTCCTTTTACAAAGCTGTATTCTGCCGTAACAGAAAATACATCATTTAACCAAGAAAAAAGTAATTTCATTTTGCAATCCTTTTCCCTGCCCTTGATACATTAGCTACGATATTTTAAAATTTTTATTTTACCACACTCTATTTTCATCTCCCAGCTTGTTGTCTGTGCTTTATATCTAATAATCAGTGCACATTATTACTCCAGTCTCACTGTTCAAAGCTTTGACTTCAGTTATAGGAGGTATTCATTTGGATGACAAATGAAACCAAGGTGGATAGAGTTTTGTTCATTCTGTCGACACCTGGTGGGTTTCAAGATCTTAAAACTTCCACAGAATTAGAGCAATTGTGTAACACTTGATTTTTTTTTCCCCAATACTTATACACAATTTTTTTTCTTTTCTACCTGGATTCTGCAGAAAAAAAAGACAATGCTGAGATCTGGTAAGCTGCAGGTTTTCTTTCCTTTTTCATTTTTGGCATGTCCTGCAGAGCAGGAGAGAGGGCAAACTGGCATTGACAAAATTGAACCAAGCTAAATCTAAGTCCCTCACAGGGGTAAACTTAACTGCTCAATAATAGTATGAAACACACAATTGTCTGTTTGTTTGTTTATTTGTTCTCTGGGTGCTACTCTTTTAGAGTGAGAATTTCTGACCCTGCCAGCAGCAACTTCACAGGATGGCTTATTTTCAAAGAGCTCCCTGGTTCCACACTGCAGACCCAAGAGGATCAGATGGTTCGTGTCAGTATTTTATTTGTCTAACACAAGCCACAAAATCCTTCTGATTGTTGCCTTGAGTGATAAAGGAAGAGATTTTCCTTGCAAACTTCTCAAAACAGCACAGGAATGTAAATACCAAATCATCAATAACAAGAAATGCATGCAAAACAGTTCTACTGAGCAGAGGACAGGACTCACCCCAAAAGTGTCCTCCTCTGGTTTGTGGGTCACAGTGATTGGTGGGGTGGGACTCACTTCATAATCACCGACTGAAACCAAAACACCAAAAACAGAAGGTTCAGTGTGGCTGCTATGGGACTCCCAAGGCATCAGCACATCCTTAATGGCAGTGCCTGAGCTAAGGAGATCCAGTGCACCCCTACCAGAGCTGCAGCTTTCTATTTCAGAAGGCACCAAAATCAACCTTCAGAGATTTCCCTGTGCACATCAGCAGAGAAAACACAGACCAGGACAATGCTGATGTCACTCTAACCTTACAGATGAGAAACATTTGGGTGCCTGGTGTCCTAGGGTGGGTGACCTCCACCGCTGAACCATCTCCTGGAGTTTTCAGAAATCTACTGGGCTAAGTAGGGTTAAAACACGAGACGGACTCCAGCAGAACTTCTTTCAAAGAAACAGTTACTTGGATTTTTTTTTTTTTTTTGAGAGGGGGAGGAAAAAAAGAATCTGTTGAGGCAACACTACTGAAGTTGAGTCCTGCTTCTCATCCCAGTCGGCACTAGAAAGCATGTTGTAAATGGGCCATGACAGACAACTGCTTTGGGGACTGGCCAGCCTGCATCTGTTTAAGACCCCTTCCGCTACACCACAACCAACTGGTTAGAGTTTTGGTGATATTTATCTCCAGCCCTGCCATTTAAGACCTCTAAGACTGTCATTTCCAATACAGGACCTTCTTCAGGACAATACTAAAGGGAAATGAGCATCTCCTGGGCTCTAGAGATTGTCCAGCTGATCAAAACCTCCCCAGTCATCTTGCTTATGCATGGGGACACCAGGGCCCTACGCAGCCTCCACCAACCTGCTTTTGGCTTCCTGATTCTTCCTCCAGGAAGATGTAAGTCACAGAGGGGCAGGGGGAAACCACAAAAACAAGACACCCATAGTGTGCAAAGGGCAAGGAGACACTTACTTGAGACAAAGTTGTCCGTACTCTCTGTGGAAAGGACAAAGAGAGAAGCAACACAGTTAGTAGCATAGCAAAGGGAGAGCAATCTCATTCCCAACCTGCCTCATGCACACTCCACCACCCCAAAGAGCCCAGGAAACCAAAACATTTTATATTTTGTCCCGTATGGGCAAATGTAACTGGAAATCGCTGCACGCGTACCAGCAGGACATGTCAGGACGGAGAGCACAGGGGTAATGGCGTGGAGTTGAAACAGGAGGGGAGGGATGCTACTGCCAAAAGAGAGAACAGTTAGCAGCACTCTGTGTGGAGACTTTTGAATAGTCTTAAAACAACCCTGCTTTTACCAGGTGAACAAAGCTCAACAGACACACAGGCTCAGCAGGATGGAAGTGGAGGGAAGACAAGGAAACTTTGCCCAGGGAGAAAGTCCTATATGGACAAGGACCAGCTCCCAGAAGGACAGTCCACCTTGGGACAGGGGGTTAGAGACCTCCTCTGGGCTCCCTGAATAGCTCACTAAGCCACTCATGAAAGCTAATAACACCTGAAATGGCCATGGAGGCTGTAGCTGTCCCAGGGCTGCCTCTTGCCCAAGATAGCTGCACCAGTGCCTGCTGTCAGCCACTTGACTGCTCGAGTCTATTCAGCAAAGCTTCTTCAGCTCCAAAAGGCAGCTGAGACCCCAGACGATGAGGTATAAAGCTCTCGGTGACACTCAGTTTACATAGCATGAGAACAACGTCAGTTTTCAATTCACTCGCCCATGTAAGAAACTGAGCCCAATATTAACTGGAGTTTACACAGCTTTGCTGGCAGAGGGCTCCTGGAAGGACACTGAGACATTTATGCTGAAGTATGGGTGAGGTCTGGAAGAGAAGCGTAAAACAACTCCCAAGAGACAGATGCAGCTTTCCAAACCAGGGGGGAAAAAACCTGAAAAAATATTTTTGTTTCAAGTCAAGCAGAAGAGTAACTCTCTTTGGCTTTTTCCAGCAAAGGAAAATTTAAAAAAGGAAGAAATATTTCTTCTGGAGACTTTTTCCTATTAATGCAGACAGGGTCTAGTCGTAAAGCTCTTGCTGCTTCTACATTTTCCTCTTTCCATTTTTCTCTGCTGGACTAAGCAAATTCAACAGAAACCCACAAAAAATTTTCCCATTAAACCCTTTTTTTCGAAGCACAAAACACAGCCAAGAAATGTCAGCCAAGTAGACTTCTGTGAGAAGTTCCCAAAGAACTGAACACTCATCACGGCAGGGAGATAGGTACATTAACCTTTGTGCATTTAATAAGCAGATGATAGTCTATGGTAGAGATGCCAATGACAACATGCAATGAGATTTGTATCAGATGATGACACAAATCTTGTCCTGGGAGCCACTGCCCTACTTCCTAGAGCCACAACATCACAGAGATGTAGGATATAGCAAGGGGCACATCTCCCAACTCCCATCCAGCTTCTAATAGCACCTTTCTCCTCTCAGTCTGGGAAGCACAAGCTGGCACTGTACCAACAAGAGATTGCAGACCAGGGGTTTCTAAAGCAACATGATCACAGGTCCTTTTCTATGCTGATAGGAAGCTTTCCAAGCACTACACTTTCATTAGTCAAGACTAACAATCTCATCCTGGGTAGCGATAGCAAGTCTTGCAAGCGTGAATAGCTATAGGCAAGAAGTGTCTTGAATAAACCACACTGGGGAACCTTCAATTTGTGGCATTTTCTGAGGGAACCTGCCTTCAAATAGAAAATTATAAACGTCAGCTGCATTGAGGGTTAATGTCAGCTGTGGCAGTGGACAGAGCAATGAACTTCAAGGAAAGTAAATTACAACCTGCATTGGGCTGACAGGGTCTGCCAGGATGAGGAACAGCTTGGGACATTGGATCAGAAAAAATAAAAGAAATGGGTCTGGTCCTGCTGAGAGATGGTTCAGGGTCTGTAAGTACTCTGCACCAACAGCACCTGCAAGACGTGGGTGAAGATGCATTCACAAGGGCAATATTTTACGTGTATTTCACACAAACGGATTCTCCCAGAGCCTTTGACACAAGCAGCTTCTCAAACATCAACGTGCCTTCCCATGTCACAGCACAGCTCAGATCCATTTCCTAAATCAGCTCTCTGGAATAGCAGATCTGCCTCCTTTTCTGGAGGTCCAGCACCTACTTTAAGAGCTGTCCCCATTTCACAGATGGGGAAATTGTGTCCCAAAAGGTGGGACCTGACAGAGCTGAGAGTGCAAACCTGTGCCTCTCCACACCCACCTACATTTGATAAGCTGCTCTTCTGCCCCGACAGCAGGAAACATATATAGGTCAGATAGCCAAACAGGGCATCATCGTTGAAATCAGAATATAAATTTTCCACTCCCATCCATATCAGCTCATTTGTTCAATTGTCAGATCTTCAAGGCAGAGATCTGGGGTTGCATTTATGATATTTGACCTGCAGGAAAACTCTGTGTACATATATGGTGTGATATAAATAATAAATGAGAGTACCATTGGTATTTTTCTATATTTAGCAAACGCCCTATTTTGCTGGATTTTCTTGGGCTGCAGAGGCCAATTTAGAGCTGCCACATTCTCATGGCAACATTCCTGAAGGCAGCAGCATGCACAGATCTTAACTCCATGATAGCCAGCATGGTGTTACAATGACAGAGAGCAGACCAAGACTCTCCATGCTCCTACAGAGGAGACAGATCACCACAAAAGTCTCCACTGCACTCCCCAGAGCTGGATTGTCATGTCCTCAAATGCTTTTTTTTGCAGTTAAGCCCTGAATCGCTAGGGATTACAATGGGGAATGTCAAACCATCAGATAAGAAATCACAGCAAACTGATGCAATGCGACTAATTGAGCCATCGCATCTTTTGTAGACCCATCATCCTGGAATTGCACATGTCATATTTAGAAAGGAAACAATCCCAACGCTGTTGCATCCAGCTATAATCATTTCACAAATGCAAGCTAGAAGATAGAAAGGGAAGAGCTACACCACTTTCAAGGGTTTCCCTTTCTTTACTTTATAACTAGCAATCACATAGAAGAATATTTTCTTTTAAAAAATTAGGCAACGTCTTTGGGGGTCCCCAGAGGAGATCCAAAAATAATTGGCCACACTACACTCTATTCCCACTGAAATCCCTAAGGATATTTTAAAAACCCAAAACATTGCAGAATATATAACGCAACAAAAATATCTAAACCAGTTAGTTTCTCTCCCTGTGTTAGTTGTTACAACACCAAAGCACGCTTTAGTAGGAGAATCATGCTGGTCAGAAGGGGCCTCCAGAGGTCACCTCTTCCAACCCATTATTCAGACAAAGCCCAAGGTGGGTTGTCAAAGCCTTGTCTAGGTGCAAGGATTACTGGTGGGACCATAGTAAGACCTTAGGATTGCAAGCAACCCTAATGAGATTAACTGAATAACCTACCTGGAAAGGGCTTTTCAAGGAAGTGTCCTTTGATGGTTTGGTTGGCTGAGCCCAGCTGGTTGGTGGCCACAATCGTGTAGTTGCCATTGTTGTAGTGAGTGGGTTTGTTGAAGAGCAGGCAACCCTCAGACACTTCCCCTTGTTGATAAAACTCCATGTGGATGATCTCTGTCTCCCGGAGGACCTGCCCATTGTGCAGCCAGTGAAGGGTGGGAGCTGGATTCCCATGCACTGCAAATGCAATGCAGTGCTCCAGGTGTAGCACTGGCTCCTCCAGGGTTAGGATGCGAGGCGGATCTAGCAAAGAGAAACATGGCAGGCTCACAGCACACCTCCACCCATATGATGTCTCTGTGCACCATGGAAATCAAGATTATTGAAAATGCAACCTCCAAAATCCATTGTTCCTGCTGTTCTTCCCATGGATGTCTGCAAAGCAGCAGCGCTAAGTCACAAGAACCATGCCACGCTCCCCAGAACGAGGATCTGAACCATAGACAGTTATCTCGAGCTTGTGACCAAGGGGTACAAATTAACAACAGGGAAGATCCTTTCACCAGTCCAGAAACAATTTAGCTTGGAGTTGCCTGGTCTACACACTGACTGCTGCTCTCCTTCCCTCAAGGGATCAGAGGGAGGCTGCCTGTCCCCATTAAGGAGGACACTGTGACATAGCACTGCTACACTACACATGTGCAAGGTGCCCTTTGGGGGGTCTTCAGCCACACTGAGCAATTTTGGATTGCAAAGATGTGGAAGTAAACATCCCTCAGTGACTGCTTGTCCTTGGGGATTTCGATTACCTGAATATCCCAAAGGAGTTCTCACCCTCTGAACACCTTCCAGGGGTGTTTTAATTAAAGGAAGTTGAGTGGGAGAGGGAAAAGAAAAGCAGAGACTCCACCGCAATTTATTGCATATGCATTGTCTTTTCCCCCTCCCGAGGACATCCCAAGAATTCAAATGTTGCTGTGCCAGCACTTCTGAAATCCCATGTACAACGCCTACACGTAAGGTCCCAAACCCCAAAGCTGACAAGGTCTGAACTAGAAGAACAGACTTTTGTGCAAAGGACACACAAAGATGTGGATCTTCCCTAAAACTCTCCTTTTCCTGGTACCGTCCAGCTGCAAAGACAGTCCATGGGGCATCTACAAGGAACAAAAACAATGCACCAACATTGGCCCATCTTTTGGAAAAAAGACAGTGAATTTTTCAGGCAGTGAAGATTATAGAAAAAACAAAAGGGTACAGAGCTGGTTGGAACTGAGCAAAATTCTCCCACCAGCACCCAGCTACCCTGAACCACACAACGGTGTCCCAGCCACCTTCTTTCACTCACAAGCCTAGATCTGCATGTGGCTTGTTCACATCTTCCTAGGAGAATTCAAAACAGGCAGCCACCTACATGCACAAACCCAGATCGTTTCAGCATGAAATTACAACCCAAGTGATGGGTCTGGGCAACAAGAGCAGGGGTAGCAGAAACTGTCAGCAGCTTAGAGGATTACACGGGTAGAAATAGGCATGGTGCTGTTTTAAGGTGTGGAAGAAAAGATGCTAAAACACAGTGCAAAAAACACCTCCGTGCTGACCAGTCACCCCAGAGCCGACACAGACTTTAATTATCTCCATTCCTCAATCCATCCATAGTACTTATTGGAAGAAAGATGAAAGTAGTAAAGCATCTACTCCCCTCTTCCCAATCCCTTGTGACCCCATGTCTTTACAGTGGCTCCTGCACTGCGCTGGACGTACAAAATGCACGGGTTCACCAAGACTAGCCAGAATCCCGCGTGGGTCTCCGCTCTACCTGGCAGAGTCGGGGGTGGGCAACAGATTTGCAGACTAGGTCAAATATTACAGACACAGCAACATATAGTAAATCTCAGCTGCTTGAGAGCACAAAGCTGTGTAAACTTCCTCTTAAGGTCAGGTTTGTGTTAAGTTATATTAGAAAGAACAGAGAAAGTTTAGCTACTTGTATCTAAAAGTGAACAGTTGAAATTTGACATGTGTGTGTTTACACGGCGTTTGCAGTTTAACTTTGTAGGAACAGATCTGGGAGGAAGCACTAGCAGCCCTGAAATCAGAGGCAAGATTTACACTGGCTTTAGCAAGAATGACATTTCACCTCTCATGTGGCATCACGGCGAGAAACTCTGTGTTTGTAAACAGAGTTTTAGCCCTTCTGAGGCTTTTCCTTACTCTGCTGGATCTTCCAAGCAATGAGTGGAGGGATGTCAGTGTGGCACTGCTGCACCTCCCCTTCTCTAGTGCTCATTTCTGCATTAATGGAAGCAGCAGGAAAGCAAAAATACTGACCCTTAAGAGAGAGCCATGCAAGTTTCCTCCTCCTCCTCGCTGTGCTCAGCTCCTAATCCTCACCCACAAAACCAGTAAGCCACAGGCAGCAAGTGGCCATGCATTCACACAGTTCCAAGGGCAGCCCTCCAGCCTCCTTACAGTTAAGGTCTCTCCTCTGCTACTTACAGTAGACGGTGAGCAGCACACTGGCATTGCTCATCCCCACCACGTTCTCAGCAATGCAGGTCAGCAGGAACCCGTTGTCCTCACTGGTGACATTCACCAAGGTCAAATTGATGGCATGAACATTGGTCCAGTTGAGGTTGGTCTAAAAATCCCAGAGAGAAATACAGACAGAAGTAAGTGTCCATTGGCTTCTCTCATCCCTGCTCCTGCCCCCAGTAGCTGAGGATCCCAGTTTCCACAAGATGCAAGAAGGTCTCAAAAATCCAAGACAACTAGGATCTGGGTGAAGGGAATTGTTTCCTATAAGAATATCTACTGGGATGAGAGCTGCAGCATTGTGGCACTGATAAATATGACTTGCCTCTACAAAATCTCGATAGCTGCCCATTTCAGCTACAGCTATTGCAAACACCTCTGTAAACAGGTGGTTTCATTAGAGGAGACACAAGTTAATTCAATTAGGGAGCTCTGAGATATGAATCTATCTCATCTCTACTTCCCAGCCATACAGAAGAAAGATTTTGTTACCTTCAGGTCATTGCCAGGTTCTCACTTGGATACTGTATGACCTCGAATTTCTTTTGGATACAGCCCTTTCACATTTCTCATAGCAGTCGCCACCATACACCTGACCCTCTGTCCTGCCTGCACAGATTGAGGGAACCCCTGGTAGGTGTTTTGCCCTTACCACATTGGGCAGAGACACCACTGAGGTCTTGCAGCCCCTACCTGGTGCGTGTTGATGGAGTGGAGATCAGCCACCATCCAGTCAACGTCGGGCAGCGGCGAGCCAGAGCCATTGCAGGTGATGACGGCGTTCTCACCTTCCCGTACTGTCAGGTTCACATGGCTCACACTGATCTCAGGGAGGTCTAGGAGAGCCAGACACCAAAGCGCTCAGGTGCTGAGCAGCATTTGCTACAGCCAGCTGCTGGGTGCACACGAGTAGACTCTGATCATGCCAAGCTGTTTCCCAAAATCAGCCTCCAGCACCCTGGGATAAGTAGCAGGAGGCAACAGTATGGCCTTGCCCTACCAAGGGAAAGATGAGGCTTGGAGACGAGGGAAAATATGAACACCTGAGATGCGCCAGCTGAACAGACCCTCCCATCACACTCAAATCCAAGAGTTGGTGTCCAGTTCTGGCTGCCCTTCCCTTCACAAAAACCCCTTTCTCCACCTCTTCTACTCCCACAGAAGCTGCTTTTGAGGGCAGTCACTCGGGATGGGAAAACTGCATGTGCTGGGAGAGGATCCAAAGCATTCCCACCTCCAGGGACAAAGAAGAGAAAGCCCAGCACTGCAGGCAAGAAGACTGTGCCTCTAATTTAGAACAATCAAGAGAAGATGACCAAGGATGTGTCCTCATATTAAAAGCAGCTCTCCTAATAAACGGTGCCCTTGTTCTTCCTCAGTGGTAGCAGAGGTATTCACTGATTTATGGTGGCTCTGATTTACACCACTTCCTTACTCGCCACCACGGGCGTCAAATATCCTTTCAACACAAAACAAGACAGTGCTGGTTGCAAGAAGAAGGGCAAACAGTCTTCTTGCGTGGAGGAGGCTTTCTGGGCCCTTCGTAGAGGTAAATTGGGTAGGCAGGGCAGGGTGGAACCGACCATCAGTCACACACCACTGTAGGACAGCAGCAGCCGTCGTTCTGACCCAAAGCCATGGATGGGGATACACATGCTTTCATTGCCATCAGGGAGTGACGCCAGGAGGGAAGCAACATCACACTGATTGAGGGGATGTCAGAAGAAAGGAGGCAGTGACCAAGGCCTGGCAAGCTTGTATAGATGTCAGGAATCAGCAGAGAGGGAGATGGGAGGGACATGTATGGTCTCGCTTGGTTGAGCTGGTATCAAACATGGCCACACCAAGCCACGCCAGCCCTCAGCACCGAAGGACAAAGACAAATGGGGTGTTGTCACAACATCCCTCGAGTCATGTTAATACTTGAGCAGAAAAAATCTCCTCTGGAGGAAAGCAGATCAGCGTGACAGATTCTTTCCCTTCCAGCAGACTGTGGGGTCAGAGGAGGTGCTCACCCTGCACACCAGCATATTTGTGTTCCCCAATCGGCACCCTGCTGTCACTTCAAGTCTAATGCCACCTTTGATGGAGTCACCTTCTCCTACTGTCCCTGATCCCTAAGGATTGGTTTTTTTCCCTTTAATCCTTGCAGATTATTCTTCCCATGCGGGGAGGAAATAACAGCACTCTCAAATCTTTTTAGTTCATCCATATGCAGGCACACTTTGGCCAGTTTCCAGAGCTTAATAAAGGAACATCGTGAACTTGAAAAAAAAATTTAAAAATCATAGAAAGCCAAATGTGTATGCTGTTTGTCTACTACTGCTGCAAGAAAGAAACGCAAGTTCCTAGAACAGAGAACATTCATCACAAAAAAATCCCCTCTGGTTTTCCTCCTTTTTTCAGCCCGTGAGTTTGACAGCTGCTTGTTTACAGACAGTGTAATTGTTCTGTTGAAGGTACACCTCCTTCTCCTTACTCTGCAAGGATGCTTTCCAGTAATGGCAATAGCAGAGCAAAAACTGACACCAAACAGGCAGCTGATGCACGGACAAGGTGAAGGAAAAAGGGATAAATGTTGAATATGCCTCATGTTGCTCCTGGGGCCACTGGACCCTTTTAAAAATCAGCAGGAAACAGAAAGAGATATAAAGTCACTCCTACCTCTTCCCTACAGACATGGGCTTTCAATTGAAAAAATAAAACAGAAGAAAATGAACACAGATGTGCATTTCCTAAGAGTAATTATGAAAGATAAGGTGACAGCACCTTTTAACAACATACTGTTTCTAGGATTTGTTAGACGGAAGAAGAGCAACATGAAACATATCCTTTTTCAAGACATCACACAGACTCTTCGCACACACTTTGTCAAGCAACAGCATTATAGTGAAGGAAATGCCCCAAATCACCTGATACCTTCACTCATACAGCTACCAGCCCCACACTTACACAGATATTCTATTTTTAACCCACAAGCTACCCTAATCATCTTCAATTGTCTTGTACTTGATCACATGGTGGGATTCTACTACATCAGGTTCCCCAAGCAAATGGTTGAATCAGAGGTGCCAGACAGGACAGGGCTTCCTCCTTGCACCCTCCTGCCCTCCCCTGCACCCAGCCCCGGGACCCCAGTGCGGGCTGTGCCTTACCGCACTGGGTGATGTTCATCTCCTGCAAAGGGATGATGGCAGCATCCATATTCATGCAGTAGAGCTCCTGGTACTGCAGGTTCGCCTCGCCCTTCTCCTGCCAGAGCTGGATCCAGCGGATGTCACAGCTGCAGTTAAAAAGGTTCCTCTCTAGTCTCCTACAGGCAGAGAGAGCGTGAGAAAGGATGGTGGGGTGGGGAAGGACAAGCAGGGCCACCGCCTGGCTCCGAGCTCCCTGAGGAGGACGGCCACCATGCAGGTGCAAGGGGCCCTTTAGAGCTAGGGGAGAACTTCCTCCACACTATTTGCCTGGGGTCTTCTGGCACACGTTGCCTGCATCTCTCCTGACTCCAAAGAGACCAGAGTTACACATCCATGCATTCACACAGTCTCCTTCATGCACGCACACAAGGTTTTACATCTCCCAGGGCAGCACATGGATACACACAATGTCTTTCACCACAAGATCTGCACATCTGCAGCTGGGTCCCACAGCAGTGCTGTTCGGACACCCAAAACATTCATCCCACAGCAAAGAAGCCGGCAGCTCCCCACTATCCTAAAGTATTGATTCATGTTATCAAACCCCACTTCAGTGGGTGTCCAAAACCCTGATGGGCGAAGCACACCTCCAGCCCTCACAAGCACTCAGTGAAGCTGGCAGCTCTTCTCCTGAGTACCTTGTACAAACACAGCCTCCTGGTGACCCAGGGCACAAGCTAATGCGCAGGGTATTATGCATTTTAATCAAATCAAGCAGCCCTGCACTGAGACCCTGCTGACCTGGCTAGGAGAAATGGAAAAAAAAACACTGCCTTTAATGTACTTCTTTTAAAACAGTTACATACAGTTTATATACCAGGAATGTTTATTATAATTGATTTTCCAACCTATTAACCATTTAATTTACATTTTTAAAGCCCTGCAGCTTTCTGTGGTGATGCAAGGAGGGCAGGTCCTAGCAGGGATGAGAGCCCAGTGCTCAGCCAGGACAGACTGAGTTACGAACATGGTTTGCAATGAGAACTTGAGCATAACAGGAGATACAGCCTGAACAAACAAAATATCTCCCCACATAACCATGATAAAAAGAAAGTAGGGACCAGAAGTGCCGGGGCTGCAAAAGGTGAGCTCAGTCACGCCGAAGCAGAAGGGCATCTCCAAAGGCCAAACCATTGCTTCACGCAACAGCTAGAGCCCCCTGTCATACAGTGGGAAGCTGTTTTTCTGGTCCGTTCCACATATTATTGCAAAATTCATGCAGGCTTTTACAAAATTAATTCCACTGACTAATAGGATTTGGAAACAACCTTGCAAACATGCACAGCCGCTCTTTCATCCGTACAGTACTGCAAGAGGAGGAGGAGGAGAAGCGATCTTCTGGTAGCACCCAGGGGTGTTAAACCTGAACCCTGATGATGCCACTTTGCATATCCTCACAGTACAAGATGCTTTCTGACTTTTTTTCTTTTTTCTTAGAACAAACACTGAGTTAGACTTCACTCTATGGCTTTTCCCTGGTTCATTCCTTTCCTGTCAAAAGCACCTAAACATTTGCAAGACAGGTACAAGGCTCAGACAAGTGACTCAAAGGCCAAAGCACTAAATTTAACAGAGCAGAGCAGCTTAGTGCAGTGATTTGGTGGGATTTGAATGACGAGGCATTCCCTGCACACTATGATGAGTTACTTCCAGTGCCTCACGCAGGCTTTGCGTCCTCTTCAGCATGGCCATGAATCCATGTTCTCCTTGGGATTCTCCCAGGGTCACTGCTACCAGCAGGATGTGAGATGGCACATGGGTAAGGGCCATGGGCTCAGCTAATGGCAGGTCAGGTAACTGGAGTTGTACCCTCGGACCCAGGGGAGCTCAGAGGCAACAGGGGAGAAATTCTGCCCCGTTGCAAATATCCTCTCGGAACAAGGCTGCCGGGGAGAGCCACTGTCCTAGCACTTAAGGGCGGCTCTGTAAGTAACAGACAGCAGCCTTCCCTGCCCATTGCTAATTCATGAAGGCCCATGAATAATACAGGAGCAGTGTGCTTCAGGGCAGAACTTACCCACAACCTGCCCCAACATCAGTGACGTAACTTGCTCTAATCGAGAACCCCACAGGGGCTTTTGCACAAATTAACTCCCATCTCCAGCAGCTGGCATGGCACTGCAGGTAGAAGGGGCACAGATGTGTGCACCCATTTTCCCTAGCACGCGTTGCAGAAGCACTCTTGACACATGGGAGATGCCCTCCCTCCTAGCTCGGCGTCTGCCATGCCAGCCAGCTCTCCAGAGAGGTGCACAGGGATTTCCATGCTCACACTGTCCTGCACCTGCCCAAAAACCCAAACCTCCAACTCTCTCCTCAAACCCCATCACTGGCCCAGGCTCAGGGTTCGCAGGGGTCATTAGGAGCTGCAGCTACCATGACTTCTGTAACACGTCCCACCAACAACAACCCTCTGCTTCCCTTCTCCTTCAAGGAGGAGAAGCACCTTGGGGAACACAAGGTGCCGTTTGGCCAAAACCCACTGTCAGGTCAGAAAGCATCGCCATGTGCTGCAGAGACATCTCCCATCACAGCAGGAAGAATAAAAATTGGTGCTGAAAGGCACGGTGGGGCAGCCAAGAGGTCTTGCTGTTAATGGGTGCAGCAGCACCGCAGTGAGAATTAAGGCAAGGGGCTCTTTGTCCTGAGGTGTATCCAGCACAGCTTACTCCCAGAGAGGACAATTAAACCCAAAGGGCATTTTTTGCATGTAGCCTTAGCCTGGAAATATTGCCAAAGAATCGCTTGGTTACAGGCACTCAGGAGCTGCACACACTCCCACACCTTCTGAAGGCCTCATTAAAAACTGAAAACGCCTGTGAGAAATAACAACTATCACAGCCACAAGCAAACTGCCCTCTCTCTGCACAAGCATTTCTGCTTTTTGCACTGAGGAGTTGGCCCAAAAATGGACTGAACCTGCACATGAGCCAGAGCCAGCCACCAGTCCCAAGCAGAGCACAGGCTTGCAGCAGGGTGTGCTCCACCCACAGCCCCTTCAAGAAGCAGGTGCACAGCAGGGCTTGTGTTTGGGACAGAGGAAAGCTGGGACAACCATGCCCTGCATTGTCATTCAGGGGGACGATGACAGAGCCAAAACACTAGAGCCATGTGGGCACAAAGTCAGTTCTGCAGAGACAGCATACCTCAAGTGCCTGGCTAAGCCCAACTTTGCTTCCCACAGAAAGCTGTACCCACTGCCTCCCAAAACTGCCTGGACAGCCTACACCAGGGTGGACCACTGCAGGAGAGGGGTGCCATCAGCATCCCAGTATGTACAGGGACATACAGGACACACACAGAGCAAGTTTTTTTCAGGCTAGGCAGCTAAAAGACATGCACGCCCCATCCCATGCCTCCCCACTCATCAGCTAAAACAAAGCTGTCAGCAGCTAAAGCCTCTCAGAGGGCAGTGGAGATCCTTGCCACACTTCTCCTGTCTGTTTTGATTCACATAAAGCTGCTGTTGAGGTTTCATACACTTACAATTAAGACACTCTCCTACCTTGGGACTGATACCGCTTCCCTAACCTTGAGAACCAAAAAGCGCCCAGCAGAGAGAGAACAAAATCTATTTTTGTTTTTCATTTATATTTATTTCCCAGAACCAGGGCTTCTCTTGGCTGTCCAGCCAGAACTGTTGTTTCCAAACCCCTGCCAGAAAGGGATGGAATAGAAAGGGAAGAACTCAGACAGGGAGTGAAGCGTGGCGTCTGATGGCTGGATTAGCTAATGCAGAAGGCAGGCAAGTACCCACTGTCTAGCTACAACTCTATTAGTGTGACTGTTGGCAGCAATAAGTTTTTAAGCTAGAGCCACAGACGATGTTAAGTTGGACTCATAGCATTAACGGAGATGCTGCTGTGCCCCATCCCCACCAAAGCCTCTTGCTGTAGCATTGCAGAAATCTACTGCAGGGCAAGCTGGCAGGGACTGCTGGTATTAGAAATGCTGATGGGCCGGGCAGAGCAGCAAGATGTTCAGGACTACAAGGTTTTATACAACCAAAGATGTAATTGGATCCAGAGTCTTAGGTCTTTCTGGGAAGGAATTTCTTGAAATGTCAGCCCTAAGCTCTCTGAGGACATGACAAAGGAAGCCAAGGACATGACAGAGGAAACCAGCTGTGACTTCTGGATAAGAAAGGCTCTAAGTCTAATGTTTATGAGCTGTTGCATGTGTCAGATGCTTCCCTGTGCACACTCAGCTTCAGACTTAGGAGAACTGTGCACACGTTAGCTCAAGCCCTGCTGGTCAAGGTCAGCCCGTGCTGTGGGAATTAGGGCTGGAGTTACTGGAAACCATTCCAAGCCTTGCTTCTGGCCAGGAGAAGAAAGAGATAATATTCTTTGGAAGCATGCCTCATTTTTGCCAGCCTTTCTTCAGTGAGTCAGCAGGGGAAAAGCTCAGCTCTGTTGAAAATGAAAAGAAACTCTGCTTTAAAGCAATACCTTCTCCCTGAGCTTGAGATGGCTTTAATGCAGCCAGGCAGCTGTTTCAAGGCCCAAGTTCCCATCCACCTGCCTGCTCTCAAAGCGTGGCATGATTTTCCCGTTAGTCTTCTGCTATTTCCTCCTCCATGTTCACCATGAGTGGCTTTGTCAGGTCTCATGTTCCCTGCCAATCTCCATGTCACATCAGTTGTAGTTCCTCTCCTCCCAGTACTCTCCTGGAGATGATCCTCCCATCACATCCCTTCCCACATGCTCCGCTGCTCCAAGCCACTTCGTTGCAAGTCACAGTTTTGCCTTCAGTGACTATCCTCCCTCCGGATCCATGATTGCCTGGTGGCACTGGGGCACTGGTACTCTACAGGGTGTGTCTGGTGAACCACTGCAGACCCGCACATCCCACCAAGCCTTCCTGCAGACCTAACCCTCTCGAGAAGAGCAGATTCTTGCCAGCATTTATGTGTCCCTGGGGTCTTCTGGCCTCTCCATGGCTGTGCACAAGTGCTGCTGCTCAGTCTGCCTTCCTCGGGCTTGCTGCTTCTGCATTGGTCTCTGCTGTTCACCACCTTCTTCCTTTCCAGAGAGTTTTGGCTCAACGTCAAGTCCTTGGCTGATGTCAGTCTGCAACTCCCCTTCTAGCTTTCACCAGTGCTTCACACTCACTTTATGTGGGCCATGTATTCTGTCTTCCTCCCAGATTCTGGAAGCCTCCTTGAAGCTCAGTGTGCCAAAAAACTGTCTTCTACTCACCCATCCTCTGCATTTCTGAAAAAATTACAGCATTTCCAACTTTTGTGCATCCATTACTCATTTCTGCCCGCCTTGGGGATTTACTTTTCCTCGGCAACAGGTCCCATCCTTCTAGCACTCAGGACCATGACCACCCCACAGTACATAACACATGTCTTTACCTTAATTCCTAACATCTTTATGTGAATGATCTGTTCAGAGCCAGGTGTAGCTCAGGCTACTTCTCCATGCTGTCTTCTCTTCAATAAATCCTAAGTTCAGCATGACAGTCTCATGGCCCCAGGAGGACACTGCAGGCGCATCAGCCTGCCCCATTAACACCAACGTCCTAGTGGATGTCAACTAAAATACATCTTTCCCATCACGCTTTGGGGAATAGCAGCATCATGTTGTTCTGGTACGGACTGTCCTACCTGTGCTCATGTGGATGGAAGGTCCTCAGTGACAAGGGAAAATTTGTCAGGAAGCACCAGTGACAAAGTAATTCTTCCAAAAAAAGAGACTTGACCAGGCTCTTAGCCCAGCCAACAGCAAGCCAAAGCCTAAGGGCATGCACATTTGTAGGTCTAAGTTCATCACTGGAGCTGGTGCCAGGGAGTTTTTTGCCAAGACCCCTTTTGCAGTCCAGTGGCAGGAGAGGTCCATCCGAGGCTCCAGCCCCATGCGGTGCCAAGCCTTCCCACACTACACCACACATCACATCAGTGCTGCTTTCCCACCCCACTCACCTCTCCCTGCTAACCAGCCCGCCAGTCTGCCCCATTTCTACCTGCATTACTTCTTTCATCAATCAGGGCATGTTACCTCCGAGAAAACTGCTCTGAGCACAGCTCCAACTGGAGCCAAGTAGTTCAGATCCTTCCCATTTGCCGGGCTGCAGAGCACTGTCCCCAAGTGACTACTACACTGACAGTGACCAAAGCCACCCCAAGTACACCAGCTTTCCTGTCAGGATCACCATAGCAGGACAGGACAACACAACACAGATGAATTCTTCATCAGGTGGGGACAAGTACACTTTGCTGCCCAAACAGCAGCACCTCAATTCCCTTTGTGCTTGGTGTTGTTCTTTTGAGCCTGACTTGGGCTGGCAGACCTGGGATATGCCTGAAGAAACAAAACATGACCAAATGAAACAAAGCCACATAAAAACAAGACCTGTTGGAAGTATCCCCATCAATCTGCAGGCTCACCATTACTGCAGGCCCTGCCAGTGCCTCTAGCTGAGGACTGCAGCCCCATTTGCTCCTCCACTCTCGGGTCTCTCTAGGGTAACAATCATCAATCTGAGTTTTACCAGACAGTGCAATGACAATAAGTAAAGGTCTAAGAATACAAATGACTCATACTATTAAACTTGAAACCTCAGCCAGGCTTGAAAAATATTTAGAGCTGTAATCAGCGAGGAGACAAATTCCAAATTCAGCATTTTAACTCTGCAAGCCAGATTCCCCATCAGAAGGGCGTTTCTCTATTTTCTAATATCACTATTAGTATTTTTCATTAAACAATTTGACAGAAATAAAATACACTGCAGTAACACCAGTGATAACACACTTACTCCCACTTGAAAGACTGTCTTTATTCTTTCATAAGTCACTTCTAGCTTACAGCTCTATTGATCATCGGTAAGGATGAATGGAGCTTCCCAAGATCCTCTGGGACAAATCCTACATATATATATATATATATTTTTATACCCACCAAACAACTATTTCTAAAATTCAACAAAACAGGTCATCAGGGCAACACTTTATTGATTTCATGTCCACTTATTCTTCAAGCACAGTGCTGAATGCTCTATCAATAATTCAGCAGGCTGAAGGCCACCAGTGCCCCAAGAGAAACACTATCTCATTTCCCACATTGGAGCTGAGAGGTGCCTCGATTGCTGGAGAGCAAAGCAGTCATTCACCGAAAAAGCACGGGTGTCTTACAAAGCACGTGCATGAACTAAGGAAAAACATTTAGCCCTACCCTGCAATAGATGAGGATCAACTATCTGAGAAGATTCACTCAAGATCTGGCCTAGTAAGTATTTCTAATACATTTCCAGAGCTAGTCAACCATTTACTACCCCAAGCATGACTTGTTCATCATCCCGACATTAATTAGCCAGCTGCTGCTGAGTTAAAAGAGAAGCAGTTCTGCTCTGGTGCTCCCGTACCCAGGAAACCTCCCAAGAATGGTGCTGCCCATTGGAGTTTTAGGTAATTATTCACAGGCTCCAAAATAGCTCTATTTGGAAATCGTTCCTCCTCTCAGCCTCCCCTCTTCTCCCAGGAGGTACCTCCAGAGTGGGACTTACAGTTCAAAGAGTCGCAGGGTCTGGAAGAGTTGCCATGACAGAGTGGTGAGCCGGTTCCCAGAGAGGTCTCTGAAAATTAACAAGAAGAAAAAAAAAAAAAAAAAAAA